>Ga0182736_1000076_pt1 | contig 196387 bp, 174 predicted proteins | sample eDN5th30CKraftBY_FD_128882 | JGI IMG/M metagenome (GOLD analysis project Ga0182736, IMG submission 128882) | Enriched backyard soil microbial communities from Emeryville, California, USA - eDNA 5th pass 30_C Kraft BY (version 2) (version 2) | ecosystem: Environmental > Terrestrial > Soil >... | reverse complement strand
GCGCGATGGCGGTCTCCGTCTTGCCCACGCCGCTGGTGCCCACCAGCAGGAACACGCCCTTGGGCTTGTTCGGATCCTCCAGGTTGGCGCGCGAGGTGCGCACGCGCTGGGCGATGGCCTGCAAGGCGTGGTCCTGTCCGATGACGCGTTCGGCCAACAGCGTGTCCAGCCGGCGCACGGCCTCGATCTCGTCGGCCACCATGCGGCCCACCGGGATCCCCGTCCAGCCCGCGATCACCTCCGCCACCGCGCTGCCATCCACCAGCGCATGGACCATGGGCGCATCGCCTTGCGCGGCGCGCAGGTCGGCCCGAAGCCGGTCGAGTTCCTGCGCGGCGCCGGCGCGCTCGGGCGCATCGGCCGGCAGGCTGGCCAGGGCATCCAGGCGGGTGCCGATCTCGGCCACCAGCTTGCGTTCGGTCTCCCATTTTTCCTTCAGGCGGTCCAGGCTGGCCTGGACCTGTGCCGTGTCGGCCGCGATCTCCGCCAGGCGGGCCGCATGGTCCAGTCCCGTGGCGGCCTCCGATTCCAGTTGCGCGCGCTCGGTGGCCAGCGCTTCCAGCCGGCGCTGGGCGTCTTCCACCGCGGCCGGCGTGGCATGCTGGCCGACCGCGATCTTGGCGCAGGCCGTATCCAGCACGCTGACGGCCTTGTCCGGCAACTGGCGCCCGGCCACGTAGCGGGAAGACAGCTTCACGGCATCGGCCACGGCCTCGTCCAGGATGCGCACGCCATGGTGTTTCGCCATGGCCGCCGCCACGCCGCGCAGCATGCCGACGGCCTTGGCGTCGGCCGGTTCGTCCACCTTGACCACCTGGAAACGGCGGGTCAGGGCGGCGTCCTTCTCGAAGTATTTCTTGTATTCGCTCCAGGTGGTGGCGGCGATGGTGCGCATTTCGCCGCGCGCCAGGGCCGGCTTGAGCAGGTTGGCCGCGTCGTTCTGGCCAGCCGCGCCGCCGGCGCCGATCAGCGTATGCGCTTCGTCGATGAACATGACGATGGGCTTGGGGCTGCGCTTGACTTCGTCGATCACGCCTTTGAGCCGGTTTTCGAACTCGCCCTTGACGCTGGCGCCCGCCTGCAGCAGGCCGAGGTCCAGCGACAGCAGCGTGACCCCGCGCAGGACGGGCGGTACGTCGTCGGCCACGATGCGGGCCGCGAGGCCCTCGACCACGGCGGTCTTGCCCACGCCGGGCTCGCCGGTCAGGATAGGATTGTTCTGCCGGCGCCGTGACAGGACGTCCACCATCAGCCGTATTTCCTCGTCCCGGCCCAGCACCGGGTCCAGATGGCCTTCGCGCGCGCGTTGCGTCAGGTCGATGCAGAACCGGTCCAGGTTGGGGGTCGCGCTGGGCTTGCCGCCGGCGCCGTCGGCGGCCGGCGCCAGGTCGGCCGGCACGCCGGTATCGCCCAGCGCCAGGGCGTCCCGCGCCTCGGCCGACGCCGCGGCGATGGCGTGGAAGTTCTGCTGCAGCGATTCCAGGTTGATGCCTTGCAGCGACTTGATGGCGGGCGCCAGCAGGCGCTTCAGGTCGGCGTCGGCCAGCAGCGCGATCAGCAGGTGGCCGCTGCGTATCCTGGCTTCGCCGTATTCGACCGAGGCGAATACCCAGGCGCGCTCCAGCAGCAGCGGCAGATGGGGCGACAGGGCGGGCGTGCGCGAGTTGCCGGTCTTGAACGTGTCCAGGGCGCGATCGAGTTCCTTGCGCGCCTGGTCCGGGGCGATGTCGAACTGGCGCAGGATGCGCGCGACATCCGTGTTCTCCGTCTCGAGCAGCTTGGACAGCAGGTGCTCGATCTCGACGTCGTAGTGGGTGCGCGACAGGCAAAGACCGGCCGCGCCTTCCATCGCGCCTTTGCATACGCCGTTCAGGCGCCCCACCAATGCCCGCAGGTTCACCGCCATGACTGGCCTCCCGTTGCGCTGAATTGAAATTCGCAGTCGTCCGCCGGCCGCGGGCTGCGCCGTCCGCCCAGCCAGGTATTCCAGCCCAGGCGGGCGGCATCCGGCGCGGCGCCGCCCAGCCGCGCCGGCCGGACTTCGTCGGCGCGGACCGCCAGCCGGATGCGCAGGTCCAGCGCCAGTCCGGTCATGAACCGTGCCAGCTCTACCGTGCCGTCCATCCAGCCCGCCCGCTTGTCGGCCGGCGGGAGCAATTGCTCGAAATGGCGGCGTCGCAGCGGCCCCACCCGCAGCCGCAGCGTGCTCTGCCGGTCCCAGAAGCGGCTGCCGAGCACGCACTCCCGCCCCAGCGCCGCGGCCTGCCGGCCCAGGCGCGTGCGGTCGCCGGCGGGTACGTCCTGCCAGGTGCCGACGCAGCTTTCCACCGCGACCGGCGCGCCCAGATAGTCGCTCATGACCTGCGCCAGCGACCCGGCGCCGTGCGGCCGCTGCGACAGCAGGCCGGCGTAGTAGCCCAGCGCCGCGCCGGGCAGCGGACGCCGCCGCGCGCGGGATTCGGTCCCGCGGCGCGGAAACAGGCTGCCGTACAGGTGGGGCGTCCCCATGCCTATCAGGTCGTAGACGTGGCGGTGCACGCCCGATTCCGCGTCCGATTCCAGCGCCACCTCGGGGCGATGGCGCGCCCAGGCGCGCCAGAAAAGCTCGATCAGCCGGTGATTGAACAAGTCCAGGAAATCCTGCGCGGCCGGGTCGCGCGCCTGGCGCAGGGCCATCAGCCACTCGGTATAGTGGCGCGGCAGGACTCCGGAGGGGCCGGCCAGGCCCATGAAGTTCACCCGCATCAATTGCGGGCCGTCGGTGCCGGCCCATGCCGGCCGGGCGATGGAGGCGATCTCGTTGGGCGGGAAGAACAGTCCCAGCGTCGTGCCGAAGCGCAGCGTGCCGGGTGGGATCGCCCGCGTCCCCGCGGGTACGCCCGCGCCGCGCAGCAGCAGCCGCACGGCCTGGAAGAATCCATATCGTTCCGGATGCGCTTCCAGCAGGGCGAGGTGGCTGTGGACGGGAGCGGCCATGTCGCTACACCAGGTGCTGGTCGCCCGACCGCGGGGCGAAGGTGGCCATGGCGGCTTCGCGCTGCAAGGTGCGCACGGTCAGCCGGGTCCAGGAGTTCGCGGTGCAGTACAGCCCGAAGAAACGGTCGAGCACGCAGGCCAGCAGATAGACACCCGATCCGACGTACTGGCTTTCGTCGAAGGTCAGGGTGATGTCGGTGCCGCGCACGAAGGCCTGGCGGGGTGCCGCGCCCACGCGCGCGACCGACGGCGCGCCGGCCACGTCGACGATGCCGGCGATCTGTTTGCGCAGGCTGGCCGAATCGGTGAAGTTGTACAAGCTCAGGATCTCCAGCAGCGCTTCGCGCCCGTCCTCGACGATGGACAGATGGTTCAGTGCCAGATGGGAGATCAGCCGCCACTGGTTGGCGAGCCGCATGGGCGCGCGCCAGGTGGCGGTCGGCTTTTTCAGGAGGCGCGCGCCGGAAACGGCGCCGGCGTCTTCGAGCTGCAGGTTGCTGTCTTCGCCGCCGAAGGGCAGGAGCGCGGGCAGGTCGCGGTTGGTGCAGGTCAGCATGATGGACAGCGTGTCCACGGACGGCACGCGGGGATCCATGTCCTTGTCGACCAGTGCGATGCGCATGTCCGTTCCCTCGTCCGAAGGCTGCGGAGAAGGCACGCGGCGGGCGATCCAGTACGTGCCCGGTTCCTGTTCGATGCCATGCGCCACCGAGAAGAAGGGCAGGAATTCCCGCACCTGTTCCTGGGACACGCCGCGGGTGTGCCGGCGCACGCCGTCCACCGAATAGACCTCGAGTCCCAGCGGCCGCCGCACGTCGGGGATCACGGGATACTCGTGCAGTTCGTGCGTCAACCGTACCGGTTCGGCGGGCTGCGGGAACAGGTTGACGATGGGCGTGCAGTGGAGCTTGAAGGTATCGCGGCCCACCGTCTGCTCCAGCCGGCCCAGGCGCTCCTGGCGGCCGAAGGGCGCGAGCAGGAAGCGTATGTCGATGCCGCGGGCGTAGCGGCGCAGGTCCAGGCCGGTCAGGTCCACGAACAGGAATTTCTCCGGCAGGACGAAGTATTCCTGGATCAGCCGGTAGCCCAGGAACGAGCGTGGGTCGTAGTCCAGCAGCCCTTCGCCTTCGCCGAATCCCACCGGGCGCAGGCAGGAGGCGGGCAGCTCCAGCGGCTCCGCCGGGGGCTGCCCCTCGGCCGGCACGATCTGCACGCGGCTGGTGCTGTTGAGCAGCAGCTCATGCAGCGCATGCACCAGCGGGCTTTCGCCATCGAGATAGAAGCGCAGGGTATCGACGCCCAGTTGGGCGAAGCTGGCCTGGCCCCGGGTCTCCACGCGCACGCTGATGGTGGCGGCCGTCTCCGCGCCGCGCAGCGCGAAGGCCGACCGTTCGATGGACTCGCATCGGGCGGCCGTCACTTCCAGCGGCCAGACCTCCACCGGCCAGGCATTGCGGTAACGCACGGGCTCGCCCTGCACGGGACGGGTCAGCAGCGTGGTGCCGCGCTCGACGCGCTGCGCGCCGCTCAGTTCGGCGCCCGGCGCCAGCAGCAACTGGGCGATCGACATCGAGGGCACCGGCCGCAGGAAGTGCGGATACAGCACCGACAGGAATGCCTCGGTGATCTGCGGGAAGTCGTCGTCCAGCTTCTTGTGGATGCGCGAGGCGATGAACGCGAAAGACTCGATCAGGCGTTCGACGTGCGGGTCTTCGTAGACGTCGCCGTCCAGCAGCAGCCGCGCCGCGATCTTGGGATAGCGCGCGGCGAACTCCTTCGAGAGCTTGCGCAGATGCGTGAGCTCGTCTTCATAGTAGGGAAGAAGTTCCTCGAGCATGGGGAGACGGTCCGGCGCTTTGGAGTAGGCAGTCTAGGAGGGGACGGCGCCCCGGGCCATTCGCCGAATGGCCTATTACTCGTGGCATCGGAGCGCAGCCGGACCTTATTGCTCCACGCAATTGTCCGGATCGGGAACCACGCATTCGGCCAGGACCGCGGGCCCGCCCAGCGAGCGGGTGCGTACCGCCGCCGTCATGGCCGAGGTCTGGAGGTCGCGCGGGAGCAGCAGCCACATGCGGCCGGTTTCCTTCATGCGCGAAGCCCGGTCTCCCGCCGTGGGGCCGAAACCCCAGAAGTAATCGGCGCGCACCGTGCCGCGGATGGCACCGCCGGTGTCCTGCGCGAACATCAGCCGGTTGACGGCGCCGGCCGAGGGGGAGGAGCCGCCGGTGGAGACGAAGACCGGGTAGCCCAGCGGCGTGGTGCGAGGATCCACGGCGATCGAGCGGCCCGCCGTCAGCGGGACGCCCAACGCGCCCAGCGGGCCTTGCGGGCCGTCCGGGATCAGGCGGAAGAAAACGTAGCTGGGGTCGGGGATGCCGGTTGTCTGGCCGGTCCCGCCCATGGCGGCGGGCGAGGCGTCGCCGGGAGCGGAGGCGGGCGCCGGCGCCGGACTCGCGGCGGGTCGGGCCGATGTGTTTCCCCCCAGTGCCGCGATGATGGCGGCGACCTCCGGATCGGGAGCCGCCGGCCGGCTGGCCGCCGGGGCCGCAGGGGCCACGGGCGCCACGGGGGTTGAGGCGGGCGCGGCCGGACGCGCCGACGCGCCGCTGCCGCGTCCCTGCAAGGCGGCGATGATGCGCGCCACGTCGGGGTCGCGCTGGATGGCGGGGGCGGTTTGCGGGGTGGCCATCGGCAGCGCGGCCGATGAGGTGGCGGCGGCACTGCTGGCTCCCAGCGCCAGGCCGCGGGTCTTGATCGCGGCGCCGACGGTGGCGGTGTCGGCGCTCGATGCCTGGGGCAGGAAAGGATGGCCGTTCTGTTCGCCATAGGCGACGCGCAGGGTCTCGCCACCGGCCAGCCGGATCTTGCCGGAACCCTGGATCTGCAGCGAATACAGGGCATAGGCATCGTTCACCCAGGCGAGTACCTGGGCATCCAGCGCGCGCCGCTCGATGGCCTGGCGCGACCAGTAGGGCACGATGCGGCCGCCCTCGGCCCGCACGCGGTAGCGCTTGTCGCGGATGCCGGGCGTCAGGTCGCCCATGTCCACGTCGTACTGGCGGGCGCCGGGCGACCCGGGCGCGGCCGGCGTCAGGCGGCGGTCGTCCAGCCGGAGCCACTGCCGCTTGCCCGCGGCCGCCACCTGGGCGTCCAGGAACAGCAGGTCGGCGGGCACGCCATGGACGGGATAGGGATAGCGGGAACTGCGGGTGCGGCTGCCTTCCAGCAGCGGCTCGTAATAGCCGGTGATGACGCCTTCGTCGCTCTGGTCCGGGTTCTGCATGGAGTAGGCGTGGAAGCGCTGCTCGAAGAAGCGGCGGATGCCCGGGTCGTCGATCGTTTCGATGCGGCCGGCGGCGGCGCACAGGTCATCCCAGACCGGCTTCTTTCCCAGGGCCAGGCAGCTCTGGCGGAAAGCGTTCAGGCTTTCGCGCGCGGAGTCCGCGGACCAGCCGGGCAGGGCCGAGAACGGCACCGGCTCGAAGCGGGCATAGCGGGTGGAAAAAGGCGTTCCCAGGTCGTCCGGCGGGGTTTGTTCACGGGCAGGAGCGGAGGCGGCGTCGGGGGCCGCCGGCGCGGCTGCCGGCACCGGGCGCGCGGCACCCGGCGGCGCGGACGGCTTCGAGGACGTGGGCGGTGCCGAGGCGGCGGGCGCCGCGGCCGATGGCGCGACGGGTGCCGGCTGCTGCGTGGCCGGGCCGGTGCATGCGGCCAGCGCCAGCAGGCCGGCGGCAATTGTCGTCTTGGGCAGCCGGCCCCGCATGGGCCGCCGTGGCGGGCCGGTTCGAACATGGCTGGTCGCGGGCGTCATGGCGCTTCTCCCGACAGAATCCTGACCATGCAGTGTGACGCTTCGCCCGCGTCCGTTCCATACTACCTAGGGGGTATGACCTAGGGTGCGGGTGCGAGCCGCTGCCGCTGGTCCTCGTACTCGGCGGCGAGCCGCGCCAGCCGGGATTGCCGGGCCTGCTCCGATACCCACTGGCCCAGGATGGCCTGGCGCTGCGCGAGCTGGTATTCCAATCGCAATACCTGCAGCAGCATGCGGTTGTCGGCGGGCGGGAGGCCGGCCAGTCCGTGCAGCCGGCTCAGCACCACGCGTTCGGCGTCGCCCCGCGTGCCGGCGCTCTGGCCGTAGCCGCTCAGGAAGGTGCGCACCTTGTCGCGCATCGCGTCCGAGAAGCCCAGAAGCATGACGATGGCCCCGTGAGGAATGAGGTCAGACTCCCAGATGATCTTCAGGCGCGCGGCCTCCTGGGGGAAGTGGGTGCGGAAGCGGTCCAGGTCGGCGGTGTTGTTGGTGGCGACGTCCACGTCGCCGTTGGCGACGGCCAGCGCCGTGCCCTGGTGGCCATCGACGAGCTCGCTGGGGAAGTGACGTTCGATCGCGATGTTGCGGGGCGAGAACAACTGCAACTGGGGGATGACGTAGCCCGACATGGATTGCGTCTCGCCCAGGCCCAGGCGCCATTTGCCGGGCTGGTTCAGGACGTCGTCCAGGTCGCGGATGGGGCCGTCCTTGCGGACGATCAGGACCGAGCGGTAGCCGGGCAGGCCGTCCGGCCGCACGACCTGGTTCAGGACCGTCATGCCGTACTGCAGCACGGCTTCGAGCGCGAGCTTGCCCGACACGAAGGCCAGGTCGACCCGGTTCTCCTGCATGGCCAGGCGCAGTCCCTCGTACGAGGTGAAGGACTGGGCAACGACGGGGCGGCCCAGCGCGTCTCCCAGGTCGTCCAGCAGGGGCTTCCAGTCCTGGCGCGATTCCAGCGCGCCTCCCAGCGGCAGTACGCCGAAGCGAAGCGCGGCCTCCTGGGCCCCGGAGGCCTCCGGCAGGACCCCCAGCGCAAGACCGGCGAACATGAGGGCAAACGACATCCTGCGAACGAAAAACTGGGCGAACGTATGCACGATGGCGGGAGCGTGGACCGGGGCCAGGGATCATCGCATCAACACGCGAAGGCAGGAAGGGGGGGACATATTTGGCAACAGAATCCGCAAAAATCGAATTCGCTTGTCTTGGCGAACGGGCCTATCCACAATCACGAGACCTCCACTTCCCGTCTTCGCATGGCCGCGACGTCACGTTTCGCCGATCTTTCCCGCCGCTGGGTCGGCGGCATGCCGCTTGCCGTGCGGTTGATGCTGCTCAGCCTGGTGCCGGCGGCGGTAGCCATCCTGCTCGCGATGTCGGTGCTGGCGCGCCATCACCTGACCGAACTCACCCGCCTGACCGAGAACAACGCGCGGGCCGTGGCGCGCCAGGTGGCCACCTTGTCGCGTACGTCGCTGATGCGCATGGATCGCCGCGCCCTGCTCAACGCTGCCCGGGTCGGCAGCCAGCAGCCGGGCGTGCGGCAGGTGCAGATACGGACCCTGGATGGCGAGATCGTCGCCCAGTCGGGTTTCTGGACCAAGCCTACCGATCCGCCGGGACTCGAGGTGCTGGAGCCCATAGACAGCGAGGAGTCGGCGCGGGCGGGCGAGGTCATGGTGGAGTTCGACCTGGATTCCGTCGCCGCGGCGCGCCGCAACCTGTGGTCCACCCTGGCGGCGCTGCTGGGGGCCAGCCTGCTGGGCGTGGGCATCGCGGGATGGTGGGCGGCCCGGCGCATCAGCGCGCCCATACGCAAGCTGGCCGAGGTCGTCGACCGGCTGGGAGAAGGCGAGGAGGTCGAGGTCGAGACCGGCGCCACCGCCGAGGTCGGCCGCCTGCAGCACGGTTTCAAGGTGGCGGCCCAGGCGCTGGCGGACAGCCGCAGGACCATGGAAAGCCAGATCGCGCAGGCCACCCAGGAACTGGCCTTGAAGAATGCCCAGCTGGAAGCCGCCAACCAGGGCAAGACGCGCCTGCTGGCCGCGGCCAGCCATGATCTGCGCCAGCCCCTGCATGCGCTGACCCTGTTCGCGGACGCCCTGCGCTCGGACGAGACCGATCCGCCGCGCCTGGCTTGCATCGCGTCCATCCAGGAGTGCGTGCATTCGCTGGACCGCCTGTTCTCCGAGCTGCTCAACCTGTCCCAGATCGACGCGGGCGCGGTGCGCGTGCAGCGCGCCGTGTTTCCGCTGGACCGCCTGTTCGACGACATCAGCCGCAATTTCCGCCCCCAGGCCGAAGAACAGGGACTGCGGCTGGTGGTTCGCAAGACCGATGCCTGGGTCGATTGCGATTACGTCATGCTGTCCCGCATCCTGAACAACCTCGTCAGCAATGCGCTGCGCCATACCGCGCAGGGCGGCGTGCTGGTCGGGGCCCGCCGGGACGGGGCGGGAGGCATGCGCATCGGCGTGTGGGACACGGGCGTGGGCATCGCGCCGGAGCATCAGCACAAGGTGTTCGAGGAGTTCTATCAGGTCGATGCGTCCAGCTCGCGCGGATCGCGGGGGCTGGGGCTTGGCCTGGCGACGGTGCGCCGGCTGTGCGACCTGCTGGACATGCCGTTGCGGCTGCAGTCGCGCGTGGGCCGGGGCACGGTGGTGTCCGTGGTCGCGCCGGCGGCGGCGCCGGCCGAAGCGCCTCCGCCCTGCCCGGCGCAGGGCGCGCAGATCGATTTCACCGGCATGTTCGTGCTCGTGATCGACGACGAACCGAACATACTCGAGGGGCTGTCGCTCGTGCTGCGCAACTGGGGGGCCGAGGTGGCCGTGGCCGAGAGCCGGGCGCAGGTCCTGGCCCTGGCGGAACAGTGGGCGCGGCCGCCCGACGTGGTGGTCACCGACTTGTTGCTGCGCGATGGCGAGAATGGGCTCGAGGTGCTGCGGGCGCTCGACGCGCACCCTGGCATGCACGGCCGCCGCGCGGCGCGCCTGTTGGTCACGGGCGAGACCAAGCCGGATCGGCTGCGCGAGATTGCCGAAGCCGGTATTGCGGTCTTGCACAAGCCGGTGACCAGCGATGTGCTCAGGCAGGCGCTCGCGGCGGTGCTGCGCGATGCGCGCGGCCGCTACTTGACGGCGTAGGCCTGGGTATTGAGCTGGAGCACGGCGTCGAACTGGACTTTCTCCCGGTCGGGGCCCAGCGACAGCAGCGCGTCCACCTTGAATCGCAGCACGCGCTCGTACTGGCGGGGCGCCTCCAGTCCCACCCTGACCCGCGACAGGCGGCTCTCGTGCTGCGTGATGGCCGCTTCCAGCGCGCGCCGTATCCGGTCGCGATCGTGCGGACTGAGCAGGCTGTAGGACGAGAAGTCGGGAATGCCGTAGGTCAGCGAGGACTTGCGGCACTCGGCGTAGGCCTGCGGAATCAGGCGCGCTCCTTCCGAGCGTGTGTTCAGCAATGCTTCCAGGTCCCGCGAAACAGCGTCGCGCAACGCGTAAATATCGGCGCGGCCGCTGTCGGCGGTCGCCGATTCCAGGCGCTCGATCAGGCTTTTCATAGTGGGCCTCTACGCACCGCTGCTACATTCCAAGATAGCTCCACTCGATCCAGGATGCGGTGGATCCGGCTTTGCCGGTCCACCCGCATCGCCCCCTGGGGGGCGCGCGAAGCGCGTAGGGGGCCCTACACCTTCACATTCTTCTTCAGGTCCCAGCCGGCGGAGGCGTTGCCCGAAGACTTCCCGTCGATGCCGATCTTGCTGTAGGTCATCTCGATCTTGCCGAAGCCCAGCGCGACGGCTTCCAGCGGCACGTCCTGCGTGTTGTCGGCGGAGCCGTCGCGGTTGACCGACGTCACGATCACGTCGGTCAGCTTGTACTCCATGTATTTCTCTTTCTGTCCGCCGGCGCGATTCACGGTGATGGTCGCCTTGGGAATCGTGGCCCCGGTGCAGCAGTATTCGAACAGCTTGGGGCTGGCGATGTCCAGGTTGTGCAGGAAGGTGAAGTTCTTTACCTCGACCCGCGCCGACCCGAGGTTGCCCGACGACGATGCGGTGTTCGACTGGGGCTGGGCCGCGCCGAAGCCGTAGTTCTGGATCTCGATCCAGTCCTTGTGCTTCTCGTCGGTGCTTTCCCCCTTGATCCCTTCAAGCTGGATGAATGCGTCGAATGCCATGATTCAGACTCCTCGTGGTGAATTAGCGGGCCGATTGCGGAAGTTCGGCCACCAGGCGCAGCGAGACGCTCAGTTCGTCCAGCTGGTAGTGCGGGCGCAGGAAGGCGGCGGCCTTGTAGGCGCCCGGCTTGCCGGGTATCTCGGCCACTTCGATGCGGGCTTCGCGCAGCGGGAACTGGGCCTTGCGTTCCTGCGAGGCCATATCGTCCAGCAGGACGTACTGCGCCACCCAATTGTTCAGGTAGGTCTCGACGCTCGCCTTCGAGGCGAAGCTGCCGATCTTGTCGCGCATCATCGTCTTCAGGTAGTGCGCGATGCGGCTGACCGCGTAGATGTACTGCAGCTGCGACGACAGCCTGGCATTGGCGTTGGCGGCATCGGTGTTGTATTCCTTGGCCCGCTGCGCCGACTGGGTCGAGAAGAAGGCCGCGTAGTCCGTGCCCTTGCAATGCACCAGCGGAATGAAGCCCAGGTCCGCCAGCTCCTTTTCGCGCCTGTCGGTGATGGCGATTTCGGTCGGGCATTTCAGCGCGACCTCGCCGTCGTCGGTGGCGAAGGTGTGCGTGGGCAGTCCTTCGACCAGGCCCCCGCCTTCCACGCCGCGGATCGCCGCGCACCAGCCGTACCGGGCGAAGGCGTCGGTGATGCGCGCGCCCAGCGAATACGCGGCATTGCTCCACAGGTACTTGGAGTGATCCTTGCCCGTCACGTCTTCCTGGTAATTGAACGCCTCCACCGGCGCGGTGTCGGGCCCGTAGGGCAGGCGCCCCAGCACGTGTGGCATGGCCAGCCCGATGTAGCGCGAATCCTCCGAGGCGCGGAAGGACTTCCATTTGGCGTATTCGACCGTGTCGAAGATCTTGGCCAGGTCGCGCGGCCCGGACAGGTCGGTGAAGCTCTCGAACCCGAACAACTCGGGCGAGGCGGCCGATAGGAAGGGCGCGTGGGCGGAAGCGGCGATGTGCGACATCTCTTCCAGCAGGTACATGTCCTCGGGATGGCGCGTGAACTCGTAGTCGCCGATCAGCGTCGCGAACGGCGCGCCGCCGAAGGTGCCGTACTCCTCTTCATAGACCTTCTTGAACAACGCCGACTGGTCGAAATCCGAGGCGCTTTTCAGGTCTTTCACCAGTTCCTTCTTGCTGGCGTTGAACAGCTTGACCTTCAATGTGGTGCTGGTCTCCGAGCTGTCGATCAGGTACTTCAGCCCGCGCCAGCTGCCTTCGAGCTGCTGGAATTCCGGCGCGTGCATGACGGCCGACAACTGGTCGGACAGGACCGCGTCCAGTTGCGCGATGCGCGCGTCGATGGAGGCGATGGCGTCGCGCGAGATCGTGACCTCGCCGTCGGCGATCTGGCTGACCAGCTCGGCGATGAGGTCCCGCGCCCGTTCCTTCTCGGAATCGGAGCGGGCGACGCGGCTTTGCGACAGGATGGAGTCGAGCAGCGAAGCGGACTGGGCTTCGGCGGACGCGGCGGGCGCCGCGCCTTGTGGTTGGGTGTCGGCCATGGGCGGTCTCCGGTGGCTACGGTGCGTCAGGCTTTGGGGGTGTCGTCTTTCGCGACTTCCCGGGACAACTGGGCGATCTTGTCGGTGTTCTGCAGCACCTCGCTCAGCAACTCCTCGAACTTGTCGTTGCCCGCCATCTTGTTGCGCAGGTCGGCCAGCTTCTGGCGGGCTTCCAGCAGCTTGCGCAGCGGGTCGATCTGCCGCACGAGCCTCTCCGGCTCGAAATCGGCCAGGCTCTTGAAGTCCAGCGTCACGCCTATGCGCGACCCGTCGTCGGACAGCTTGTTGTCCACCTGGTATTGCAGGCGCGGCTTCATGCCCTTGAGCACGTCGTCGAAGTTGTCCTTGTCGACGTTGACGAACTTGCGGTCCTTCAACCGGGGTAGCGGCTCCTCGGGCTTGCCGCTGAAATCGCCCAGCACGCCCGCGACGAAGGGCAGTTCCTTCTTCTCGATGGCGTCGCCGATCTCCACGTCGTAGGTCAGCTGGACCCGGGGCGCGCGGACGCGGTCGAGCTTGTGCTGGGTGCTTTCCTTCTTGGCCATGATCGCTCTCCTTGGCATCGCCGGCGGTCGAACGGGAATGCGGTGCAGTCTAGAAAGCCGGGGCCGGCGGCGGTAGTAGCCAGACGGCCAGACGTGGAGATAGGCCGGAAGGGGTAGGGGGAGGTTGGACGAGATTGTCCTTGAGGTGCTTGGCGATGACAGGCAGATATCCGCAGAATCGCTCTGTCTTGCTTGTTTTTTGTATCCAAAAGGATACTATTGATGAACACTATCCTTGCTACGAAAGCGTTCGAAAAATGGCTACACGGTCTGAAAGATTTGAGGGCCAGGGCCCGGATCATTGCCCGGATCCAAGGCGCTCGAACCGGGAATTTCGGCAGCCATCGCGCGCTTGGTCGGTGGTCTACCTGTTGCATTGTGGCGGAGACAAATCGACCCAGGCCTGCGACATCAAGACAGCCCACAGACTATGGGCGACAAGAGAGGTCAATCATGAGGCGTGAAGTCAGGCCATTCGACGCATCGGAATACCTGGACAGCGAAGAGATGATCGCGGAATACCTCTCCGCAGCCATTGAAGAAGGCCCCGATGTTTTTCTGCTTGCCCTGGGGGATATCGCGAAGGCGGTGGGCATGGCCGAAGTCGCCCACCGTACCGGCCTGGGGCGGGAAAGCTTGTACAAGTCCCTGGCGCCGGGTTCCAAGCCGCGTTACGAAACCGTCTGGAAGCTGATTCAAGCATTCGGTCTCAAGCTGAAGTTCGAGCCGCTGCACGGCTGAGCCCGTCACCCCCGCGGCACCCCGATCCGATCCCGTATCACCCCCAGCACCGAATCGTCGTTCACCACTTCCGCCAGCCACTGATCCAGCGGCATGTCGGCCCAGCTCACCGCGCGTTCCAGCAGGAAGGACACCGGGCTGTGCGGCTCCACGCGCTTGAAGTGGGCGGCGATCTCGCCCAGGGTACGCAGCAGCTCGGCGCGGGCCTGGAAGTCTACCGCCACGCGCGGCACGGTCATCGTGGCCGTGGCCACCGGCATGGCTTGCAACGCGGGTTCCGGCGTCGCGGCAGGCGCCGTGGATGCAACGACCGCGGTTTCGCCCGCCCCCGGTTCCTGTCGGGGGGCGATGCCCAGGTTCTGCGCCGCGCGCGCCAGCACCTGGCGCGCGCGCTTGAGCCCGTCGCCCAGGTCGGCCAGGCTGGGCGCCTGGCGGCCGAAGCGCTGGTCCACCAGCGCCTGCAAACGGTCGAAGGCGGCCTGCGCCGTGTCCACGGCGGCCAGGGTCTCCGACACGAAGCCCGGGCCGCTGCCCTCGATGGCCTTGTCCACCGATTCCCCCGTGGGCTTGCCCGCGTCCAGTGCTTCCTGGTGGGCGGCGGCGTTCTGGCGCGCCAGGTTGTCGACCTCGCGCGAGTCCTGCCAATCGATCAGCGTGACGTAGGGTGCGGAAGCGGTCAGCGGCGCCTTCTTCAAGGCGAGCCCGCCATAGACGTTGAACCAGGCCAGTTTGCTGGCGCGTTCCTCCTGGTCGTCGCCATCGGGCCGCGGGTGCAGGCCGTCCCAGTAGGTGTCCAGCAGGCTGTGCAGCACATCCATCGCATCGGTGGCGCCGGCCAGTCCGTGACGGGCAATCAGTGCCTCGCCCAGCCAGACGGCGGCCTGCAGGTCCTTGCTCTGGCTTTGCAGCACTTCTGCCGCCAGGTCGGCGGCGGCCCGCCAGTCGGCGGTCTTCAGTTCGGTCTGCCAGTCGCCCTGCGACAGTGAGGGGTCGTCCGCGCGGCGCGCTTCCCGGATGCGGTCGTAGGTGTCCGAGAACGAGGCGTCCTCGCCGCAGGGATCGCCTCCGGCGATGGGTTGCATCAGTTCGGCGATATCGATGGCCATGGGAATCTCCAGGTCGTCATTCCAGGATGGAGGTAGGCAGTGCGGCGGCCGGTTCGGTCCGGGCGTTCAGGAAGCGCAGCATCTCGTCGGAAGGGCGCACGTCCATGAATACCCGGGCCTCGGTGAAGCCCTGCTGGGCCAGGCGGGCCGACAACTCCTTCCATTGGATGGGGCCGTACGAGGTACGGAAATCGGGCAGCCGGAAGGCGTGAGATCCCGAACGGAAATCGGAGATCAAGGTGGCGAAGCCTTCGGCGCCGGGGTAGATCAGCGTCAGCCGGGGCCCCAGGGGAGGCGGCGGAGTGGTGGCAGGCACGGGCGCGGGAACGGCTCCGGGCATGGCGCCAGGCGCGGCGGCCGCGGGCGCCTCAGGCGGCGCGGGCAGCGAGATGTGCAGGCGCGCCTCGATGCAGCTGTCAGGCGACCAGAACACCTGGGCCGTGGCTTCCGCCAGCGATTCCGCGCGGGTCGACGCGAGGTAGGTGCGCTCGCGGCAGACCACTTCCAGTACCGTGCCCTGCGGCCCCTCGCTGGCCGCGCCCATGCGGGTGGGCTGCGAGAACTGGAAGCTGCCGGCAAGAAACGGTTTGTTGACCTGGGTCGACAGGATGCGCCGCTCGGCCGCGACCATGCCCTGGTAGGCGGACGACAGCGGCAAGCCGATGCCGGCGATACGCGTGGGCGTGCGTTCGCGTTCGGTGATGAAAGGCTGCAGCCAGTCCTTCACGAAGGCCGTCAGCCGCCCTTGTTCGCCGTACAGCGCGTCGACCTGCTCCTTGGGCGGCATGCCGCGCAGCGCGGCGACCACGCTCTCGTTCCACCGGGCCTGGACGAACTGGCCGGCGCGCTGCACGGTCAGGTACAGCAGCAGCCGCGACGGTCCTTGCACCACGGACCAGGCGGCCAGGTCGTCGCCCTTGAAGACCGCGGCGAATTGTTCTCCCGGCTTGTCCACCGCGGACAGCAGGGCGGCATAGTCGGCCGCCGGCGGCTGCGGCGGCGCGCCCTTGGCGCGGAACAGCTCGGCCGCGATGTCATAGGCGTCCTGGCCGCTGGTGTCGGCGCGCAGGCGGAGATAGGCGCGCGCGTAGTCCGGCCGCCGAGGACGCAGCACCCGTTCGGTGGTGTCGATCTCCGCCAGCAGCCAGCTGGGGGGCTGGATGGGTTCGGCGCCCCACCAGCCACGGAACATCCCTGTCACGGCGTCGACCATGAATCCGCCCAAGGGCCGCCAGGCGTCCAGCCAATCGCCCTTCGCGCGGGCCCACGCCCGGGTCCAGCGCGTGCCCAGGGGCAAGGCAAGGTCCAGCCCTTGCAGGTCGCGATCGGTGACGGCGGCCAGCAGCAGGTACGGATCCTCGGCCGTGCCCGCGCGCTTGCCCATGGCGTCGAGCTGGGGGCGCCACAGCCTGGTGCCCTCGAAGAACCTGGCCTGGAAACGCCCCCATGCGCGAAAGTATTCGCTGAAGTACTGGGCTCGGAACGTTTCCAGGACAGGCTTGCGCTCGGGGACGGCGTCGGCGGCGGTGCGCAGCATGGGGGCCAGCACCTCCTGCCAGGTCTGGCGCGTGAACGCGGCCGAGACCGAAGGCATGGCGGCCGCTTCCACGCCCACGACCCGGTCCGGCGGCAGCCAGAAACCGGTCAGCGCGATCGGATCGCGGCGTTGGTCGGCCCAGGCGCGGACATCGTCCGGACGAGGCGTATGGGCCGCCAGCAGTCGGGCCAGGAGCGTGCGCAGGCGCAGGGCTTCCGCGTCCAGCGTGGCCGATTGCTGCCAGCGCAGGTAGCCCATGTAGGTGGTGAGCAGGGCGGCGGCGTGTTCGCGATCGGCCCGCGCGTCCTGCTCACCCGAGACAAAAGGGCTGAACGGCCTCGCGTCCTGGTCGAACGCCAGGTTGGTCGCCGCTTCCTGTTGGCACGCGTCGCTCTGCCGGCGGCAGTGGTCCAGCATGCGCAGCCGCTGGGAGACCGCCAGCAAGTGCTCCAGTCCCGCCTGGTTGCGCGCGAGGTCGGTCTCGATGATCTGGTCGTAGGGGGCCAGGATCAGGTTGGAGAAATCGCGCAGCACCTGTTCCTTCATCCGCTCGATGTCGGCGTCGGCCCGCCGCAGGCCGAATCCCAGGCCGGTATCGGCGCGCGCCACCTCCAACTGCTCGATGGTGCGGCCGCAGCGGGCCAGCCAGCCAATGCGCGCGGCCGCCACCGCGTCGCTGGGTTCGCGGCAGGCCGTCTGTGTCTGCGCCAGCAGCCTGCCGTCGTCCTGCCGGGCGTTGACGAAACCGTAGCTCAGCATGGCCGACAGGCCGAGCATCGCGCCCACGCCTACCGCCGCGATCGCCATCTTGCCGGCATTGCCCCGGAAGCTGGGCGAGGCCAGGGGCTGGTCGGCGGGCAGGAAGCGGGTGAAGAGGTCGTCCAGGAAACCGCCCGCGGCGCCGCTCTTGCCAGCGGCGGTCTCGGGCGGCGAACCGGTCAGGAACAGGCCGCGCCAGCGGGGCGTGCGCTGGAAAGGATTGTCTTCCAGCATCAGGCCGACCAGGGTTTCCAGCCCGGGCTCCAGGGCCCGCACGTGCTCGACGAATTCATAGATGGCCCGGCGCCCCGCCGGGGTGGCCTGGCCGCGCAGCGCGGTGATGCGCAGTGCGTGCAGGCGCCGCACGATGGGGGCATAGAGTTCTTCGAGCCGGTTCCCGGTCGCCGCGCTGATCTCCTCCGTATCCGAGAGCCGGTGCCCCACCGCCTGCGCCAGTGCCTGCTCCGGCACGACGGCGGCGAAGGCGCCGTAGCCGGGTACCTGGTCCAATCCGGTGACCACCAGGTACACCGGAAGCTGGACCTGCAGATGCTCCAGGGCCTCGTCCACCAGCCGCCGCAGCCGCATCGCCACCGGCCGCACCGCGTCAGGGCCCGCCAGCAGCGTGCGCGCGCCCATGCAGACGACGATGCCGTTCAGCGGCAACTTGTCGCGTTCGGTGGAAAGCAGCATCAGCGCCTGGTACCACAGCCCCCGCTGCACGCGGGCCGAGGCGTCGCAGACCGCCGAGGGCGGCGTCTCGATCGCGATCATGGATTTGAAGAACCACCATCGCCAGTAACCGTCGGGCTGGGGATCGGGAGGCGGGAAGGGCGAGACCCGGTTGGCCGCGCGCAGCAGGCCGTCCACGCCCGCCTGCTCGTCGCCCACGAACAGCATCCAGGGGATGCGGTAGAGCGGGTCGCGGCCCCTGCCGATCTCGGGCGAGCGCTGGATGGTCTGGCGCGCCTGCGCGATGGCGGTGCGCATGCGCTCCAGCGCCACCTTCTCGTCCTCGGGGTTGCCCGGGCCCAGGTCGCCGATGCGCTTGCGCGCGAACCCCCGCCGCGAGAACCGCTTCGCGCCCGAGGCGAACCACCACAGCACGGCGAAGGCGACCAGGCACAGCGCCAGCACCTGCCAGAACCGCGCAGGCAGGAGCGGCAGCACCAGCATGGCTACGAGGGCCAGCAGCACGGCGGCCAGCAGCAGCAGGACGACGGCGGTGGCCACGCGGACGGCGCGTTTCTTCATGCCGGGCAGACGTTCCAGCGGCTGGGCGATACGGTCGAGGAAACTCATGGCGTCACCGCTTCGGTTCGGTTTGCAGGAACAGGAAATTCGCGGCCAGCTTGTCGTTGCTCTGGTGCGCATCCAGGAACTCGCGCAGCTTGGGCAGGTAGGCCGATGCCGGTTCGTACTCGGGCCGCTCCGCCGTGTACAGCGGCGACGGCGAACTGACCACCGTGATCAACTCCTGGCCGAAGGGCGGCCCGACGATCCAGCCCTCGGGTATCTTTTCGCCCACGTTGAATTGCTCGCCCGCGCGTATCAGCCGGCCGTTCTCCGGTTCGCGCTTGTTGGGATACAGATGGATGACCGAGCCGTCCACCGTGTAGTAGTCCACGTACAGGTAGCCGTCGTAGTCGGCCTGGCCCAGCTTGACGGTGACGCGTTCGCCTTCGGTGAAGCGATCCGAGTGGCCGGTGGTGGGCGTGACCTGCAGGCCGTGCCGGCGATCGAGGTTCCGGGCGCGGTAGGGCTTGAGCAGCGCCACCACCTCGCAATGCGGCCAGATGCGCACCTTGACGTCGAAGGCGGGCGACTTCACGCCCTTGATGGCGGCGATGTCTGTCTGCACCCGCGCGATGTCCTCGGGCCGCGAGACGAAGCCGCTCACCGTGGTCGCGCCGCTTTCGGCCACCTGTCCGGCCAGCTCCGAGCACGCGTAGGTCTGCAATTGCCCCTGCACCAGATCCGCGACCGAAGGACCGGTGTCGCGCGGACCCGCCACCAGCAGCCATAGCAGATAGCCGACCGGGATCAGCAGGGCCACCGCCGCGCCGGCCTTCAGCAGCAGCTTGTCCCACTGCTTGGGATAGCGCGGTCCGGCCGGATCCTTCATCAGGTAGGGCTGCGGCGTGATGGGTTCCTCGCGCAGCGTGTGCAGGGCCGCCGGCGGTACGGGTAGCTGGCGGCCGTGCAGTTCCTTGAGCTTGCCCAGTTCGCCGGTGTCCGCGGTCTCGAAGTAATACTGGCCGACGAATCCCAGCAGCAGCGCGTGGTAATAGACTTCGCGCACCTCGTCCTCGTCCGACTTCAGGATGGACAGGTGGTGGAAGAACTCGTTGCCGGCGTTGTTGGTGTTGAACAGCGCGACCTGCAGCGGCGTGACGCTGTTCCAGTAGGCGGGGTTGCGCGTGATGATCTCGTCGAACCAGGACACCACCGCGAAACAGGCCGATTCCACGTGTTCGGGCCGCTTGCCGGCCGCCAGCGCCGCCGCCTTCGCCGCGGCGATCAGTTTGCGCGCGTGCTCTTGAACCTCGGCGGCCCCGTTGCCGGCGGTGCCGGCGGCGATCCGCTCGTCCAGCTCCAGGCCGAACGAGAAGACCGGTGAAAAGAAATCCAGCAGGCGTGCCATGGATGACTCCTGGTTGGGCGCTTGTTGCTATTCTTCTGCGCCGACGGGGAACAGCTTGATGACCGTCTCGTCTGCGGGGAGATCGGAAAAGATCGAGATGTTTCGCCGATCCTTGATGAATTGCCAGAACTGGTGCCGGGTATCGATCAGGAAATACGTCGTGTTCGGCGTCTTCTGCGGCAACTCCTCGGGCGGTACCGGCAGCAGGTCGATCTTCAGGCCGAAGAGCGCCGCCTGCAGCAGCCGCGGCATCTCCTCGCTCGAGGCGATCTTGCCGGTGCGTTGCAGCCGCTGGGCCAGCTCCATGCCCTGCACCGATGATTCGAAGGCCAGGTAGAAGCGCGTCTTGTCCGACGCGAACAGGCTCACCGGCAGGTCGGCCTTGTGGAAGCGGCCGTCGTAGGCCAGGGTGATGCCGACCTCCGCGCCCACCGTCAGCGCCTTGATCAACATTTCCGCGCGGGTGAAAGCCAGCTTGAAGCAGCGCCGCAGGTCGTCGTGGTCGTAGACCGGCAGCTCGGTTTCCGCGGGGTTGGGCTGCAGTCCCCCGGCGTAGCCGATTTCTTCGGAGAACACCGAGAACTCCGCCACCAGCCGCCGCAGGTCCTGGTACAGCGGCCAGGGCGGCACCATGCCCAGCCGCACGTGTTCCTGCAGCAGCGGGATGTAGCGCGCGAAGGTCTGCATCATCAGCACCCGCATCACTTCCTGCGCGCTGGTCGAGGCCGCGCGTATGCCGCGCTGGCGCTTGGCCGAGGCGAAATCCTGGCCGCGCGACACGACCAGATCGCGCAGCGCGCGCGTCCAGCGAGCGAGGTTGGACGACGCGTTCAGGGACACCAGCGGCGGCACGTAGTCCGGGGAAGGCTTGAAGCGGCCCGGGCCATTGGGAAGGATCTCGGCGAATTTGCAGGACTCCGCGCCGCCCAGCAGCGCGTCGGCATGCTCGTCCAGGCTGCACACGATCTGCGGCTGGCAATCGACGAAGTCCACATCCACCGCGGGCGCCTGCGGATCGAACGGATCGGCCACGTGCTCCGTGCGCAGCGCATGCCGTGCCGGCAGCAGCGACTTCTGCGCCGAGCCCAGCCCCTGGACCGTGGGGTCGAGCGCCAGCACGAGATAGAGCGAGATCGGATCGTTGCCCGCCACCGTCATCTCCAGCAGGCTGCGCTCGGGAACCTGGGCGTTGCCCGGCGCCGGCGCGCCGGCCGAGCCGCCGCCCACCCAATGGCCATCGGCCGTCAGCAGCGCGTAGCGGGAAATCCGGACCACGCCGCCCGCCAGCGCCTGCTCGTCCAGCTCCAGCACTTCGAAGCCGCGCGGATAGGGCGAGTGCAGCCCATGCAAGGCCCACCCGTAGGCCCGCGCCCATTCCTCGTGACATTGCAGATGCTGCGGGGCCAGGAACGCGCCCTGGCCCCAGAAAACCTGCTGTCGGTTCAACATTCCGGTGTCCTCCCCGTAGCGTGCCGTCGCCCGTTCACAGCGGTTCCGCCACGATCAGGAAGCCGCGCTGCCTCAGCCGTTCCAGCAGGCCGGCGGCTCCCGTCAGATGAATGGCGCCCACGGCCACGAACATGCCACCGCGTCGCAGCAGCTCGTCCAGCCTGGGCAGCCAGCGTTCATTGCGCGCTTCGATCAGGCAGCGCCGCGCCCGTTCCTCGATGGGGCGGGCACGCGCGTCCAGCCCCACCATCGCGTCGATCTCGTCCAGCCACGCAGCCAGATTGCGGCTGCGGTAGTACTCCAGCACCCGGGCCGACTGTTCACCGAAGAGCCAGGGAGTCCGCAGGCGTTGCGCCAGCACCAGCGCCTGCTCCGTCGACGGCACGCAGTCCAGCGCCGCCAATTGCTCGTCCAGTGTTTCCAGATGCTCGGTGCGCAATTGCATGTCCGCTGCCCAGCGTTCCAGCCGCCGATCCAGCGTCTGTTCGCCCGCCACCTCGCCGCGCGCCTCCAGCAGCGCCAGCGCCGCCCAGGGTTTCAGGCGGTACAGCAGGGCGGGCGACACCGCCGGCAGCAGCCGCTGCAGCTCGGCGAACGCCTGCTGGCCGATCAGGCCGGGCAAGCCGGCCTGATCGGCCAGCAACCGATAGCGTTCCTTCGACGCATCCCAGTGAGCGTCGTTGCCTGCCTCGTTGACCAGCATCCGCGTATGGCGCATCGCCTCCCGCATCACGCCGGTATCCAATGCCAATTCCTCGGGATCGCCGAAATGGATGGTGCCGAAGATGAAATTGACGGGTTCCTCCGTGGCGGCGCCTCGCGCGTCGTCGGATGCCGAGGCGGCCGATGGCGGCTGCACCCGGAAGAGGACGCTGCGCCACTGGCGCCAAGCCTCCGCCGGCGGCTCCTCCTCGCGTTGCGCCGCGCCAGGCTGCGCCGACGCGAACACCGGAACCCCCGCGGCGCAGGCCAGCGCCAGCAATAACGATCGCAGCGCCGACCATAACCCTGGCATGGACCGGCACGGGGGGCGGGAGTGCAGTCCCATGGTCCGCGTCCTCGTAGAAAGTGATGGCGATTCTTTCAGACGGGATATATCCGGGCCATATTCCGAGCGGCCTATATCGTTGGTGCAGGCCACGGGTCCTTGCTTAGCGGGGGCGGGCCGACTATCTTTACGATGTCAGGGATATGGGGGGAATATGAAGATCCTGATCGCTGATGACCACAGGCTGGTCATCGAGGCTGTCAAGGTAAAACTGGCCGAACTGGGGCCCGATGTCGAGTTCAGGATGGCGCTCAAGGTCGAAGACCTGCGGCGGGAAGCCTCCGACGACCTCGACCTGGCCCTGATCGACCTCACCATGCCCGGCGCGGAGGGCTACAGCCATATCGCCGAGCTGCGCGAGCGCCTGCCCGCGCTGCCCATCATCGTGCTGTCCGGCGTCGAGGATCCCGACGTCATGCGTGCCGCCATCGACCTGGGGGCCCTGGGCTTCATCCCCAAGGCCTATTCGCCCGACGTCATGCTGTCGGCGGTGCGGCTGGTACTGGCCGGTGGCGTGTTCGTGCCGCAGATGATGCTGTCCGGCATGTCCCACCAACCGTCCGGCGCCCCCCTGGCCGCGGCGGACGCCGCCGGCGGCGCCCGCTCGACTTCGCTGGACCAGTTGCGCGGCCTACTGACCGAACGGCAGGTCGACGTGCTGCGTCTATTGTCCCAGGGCAAGCCCAACAAACTCATCGCTCGCGACCTGGGCATCAGCGAAGGCACGGTCAAGATCCATCTGGCTGCCATCTTCCGCGCGCTGGACGTGCGCAATCGCACCGAGGCGGTGGTCGCGGCCCGCGGGCTGGCGGGCCTGTAGCCCGGTCAGTCCTCCACCCACCTTATGGCTTCGTCCACCGCGGCCCGCGACGTACGGAAGCCGTTGGCGGGATGGCCGGGATCCGCGAAGCCGAACGCAATCCCGCAGACCACCTTGCGATCCCGCGCGATGCCGAAATGATCGCGGATGAAGGGCGAATATTCCGCCAACGCAGCCTGCGCGATCGTCGCCACGCCCAGGCTGCGCGCCGCCAGCATGAAATTGCCCACGTAGGCGCCGCAATCCACGGCCCCGTATACGCCCAGCGCCTCGGGCGTGGTGACGATGGCTACATGCGGCGCGCCGAAGAACCGGAAATTCTCCGCACCTTGCCGGGCCGAGGCCTCGCGGTCTCCGCGCTGCACGCCCACGCTCGCGTACAACTGGAAACCGCACTCCCGCCGCCGTTCGCGATAGACGCCGGTGTACTCGCGGGGGAAGGGAAAGTCGGGATGCGTCTCTGGCTGGGACATTACGTGCTCGAACAAGGCCTGCCGGAACCGTTCCGTGCCCGCGTCCGCCGTCACGACCAGTTCCCAGGGCTGCGTGTTGCACCAGGAGGCGGTGCGCTGGGCCAGCGCGAGGATGCGCTGGATGGTGTCGCGGGGCAGTTGCTCCGGCAGGAAGCCGCGGCAGCTCCAGCGGTCCTGGAGCAGGCGGGTGAGCGAGGCGTGGTCGTCGGCGTGTGAGGTCATGGAGCGTTTCCCGAACCAGTATTGCCCGTGTTCCGCGGCATGCGGGCGATGCCGTCCATCATGCGGTCGGCCTGGCCAGGTACCATGCCAGCGTCTTTCGCATCGCGCCGTCGAAGTCCTCCCGCGGCGTCCATCCCAGCTCATCCCGCATCCGCGCCGCATCGATGGCATAGCGCCAGTCGTGTCCCGGCCGGTCGGCCACGAAGCGGATCAACCGGCGGTGCGGCGCGCCTGCGGGACGATGTTCGTCCATCAGCGCGCACAGTTTTTCGGCCACCTCGATGTTGTTCAACTCGCAGCCGCCGCCGATGTTGTAGGTCTCGCCCGTGCGCCCGTCCCGCAGCACCCGGTCGATGCCCCGGCAATGGTCGTCCACGTACAGCCAATCGCGCGAGTTTCCTCCGGTGCCGAACACCGGTATGGGCTCGTCCGCCAGGCAGCAGCGGATGATCGTCGGGATGAACTTCTCGTCGTGCTGATAGGGGCCGTAGTTGTTGGAGCAATGGGTCGTCACCACCGGCAGTCTGTACGTGCGGTGATAGGCGCGTACCAGGTGATCCGAGGCTGCCTTGCTGGCGGAGTAGGGCGAATTCGGCGCGTAGGGCGAAGCCTCGGTGAAGGGCGCGTCGTCCGGACCCAGCGAACCGTAGACCTCGTCCGTGGATATATGGTGGAAACGCCGCCCCTGCGCGGACGGCCCTTCGGCCAGCCATGCCTGGCGTGCCGCCTCCAGCAGCACGAAGGTCCCGTCCACGTTGGTCCGCACGAAATCGCCCGGCCCGGTGATGGAGCGGTCCACATGCGTTTCGGCGGCGAAGTGGACGATGGTATCGACGTCATGCTCGCGCAGCAGCCGCCCGACCAGCTCCGCGTCGCAGATGTCACCATGGACGAAGACATGGCGCCCGCTGGTGTCGAAGCGGGGAAGGATGCCGGGATCGGCCGCGTACGTCATCAGGTCGAGATTGACCACCCGCACGCCAGGATCGCCGGCCAGCAGATAGGCCACGAAATTCGCCCCGATGAAACCGGCGCCGCCGGTGACCAGGACATGCCGGGGAACATGACTCATGCCGCGTCCTTCCATGCGGACAGTACTTCTCGCAGGCCTGCCTGCCAATCCGGCGGTGCCAGGCCCAGGGCCTCGCGCGCCCGTGTGCCGTCCAGCACTGAATAGCGCGGGCGCCGGGCCGGGGTTGAGTAGTCGTCGCTATCGACGGCGGCCACTTCAGGTATCGAGTCCAGAAGACCCAGTTCGCGCGCACCGGCCAGGATCGACCGGGCGAAGCCATGCCAGGTCGTCGCCGGGCCGCCAGGATAATGATAGGTTCCCCAGGGAAGTTCATTGCCGGCCCTGATACGCGCCGCCAGCTCCAACAAGGCCAGGGCGATCGCGCCCGCGTGGGTGGGCGTGCCCGCCTGGTCGGCCACCACGCGCAGCGGCTGGCCCTCGCTGGCCCGCCGCAGGATCGTGCGCACGAAATTGCCGCCGTGCGCGCCGAACACCCACGACACCCGCAGCGTCAGGTGGCGGGGCAGGAGGGCTGGCAACAGCCGTTCTCCCTCCCACTTGCTGAGACCGTAGGCATTCAGCGGCGAGGGGACGTCATTCTCGGTGTAGGGGGTTTCTTTTCCGCCATCGAACACATAGCAGGTCGACAAATGCAGCAGCGCCGCACCCCGGGCCGCGCAGGCCCGGGCCAGGTGGCCGACGCCATCCCGGTTTACCGCCCAAGCCTGCTCGGGTTCGCCCTCCGCCTTGTCCACCGCCGTATAGGCGGCGGCATTGATCACGATATCGGGGCGATGCTCGGCCATGATGCGGCGGGTGGCGCCGGCATCGGTGATATCCCACTGCCCGTGATCCAGCCCCACGACGCCCAGCGCCGCGCCGCGCAACACCAGCTCGTGTCCCAATTGCCCCCCGGCACCCGCGACCAGGATGGTCATGGCATGGCCCGGTAGACCGGCAAGCGGTCGTGAGGCAGGTCCGACAGCAGCGGGTGTGCGCCATCCTTGGCCGACAGTGTGTAGGGGCCCGCGTCGGGCCAGGCGATGTCCAGCGCGGGATCGTTCCAGCGCACGCCGGCCTCGGCGGCCGGGTCGTAGTAGGCCGTGCACTTGTAGACGACCTCGGCCTCGTCCGACAGCACGCAGAAACCGTGTGCGAAGCCAGGGGGAATCCATACTTGCCGGTGGGCGTCGCCATCCAGCTCCGTGCCGGCCCAGGCGCCGAAACGGGGCGATCCCCGCCGCACGTCAACCGCCACGTCGAAGATCCGGCCCCGCGCCACCCGCACCAGCTTGCCCTGCGCGTAGGGCCACTGGAAATGCAGCCCGCGCAGCACCCCGCGCCGCGACAGCGACTGGTTCTCCTGCACGAACCGGGCTTCGATGCCGGCTTGCTCCAGCCAACTCGCCCGGAATGTCTCCACGAAATACCCGCGTGCATCGCGCCGCACGTCGGGCGCGAACACCAGCACTTCCGGCAGGCGGGTTTCCAGCACGTCCACGATCACACCTCTTGCCGGCGGGCGATCAGCCCGGTACCTGATACTGTTGGCAGGCCACCTGCACCAGCCTGTGGTCCTCCAGGCGCGCCGCGGTCAACTGCCCGCCCCAGACGCAGCCCGTATCCAGCGCCAGCAGACCAGGGCGTTCCAGCAGGCCCAGGGTCGACCAATGCCCGAACACTACGGTGACCGATTCGGTCGCGCGCCCCGGCACGTCGAACCAAGGCATGAACCCGTCCGGCGCGTGCCTGGCGCTCGCTTTCGCCGCGAACTCCATCGTGCCGTCGGCCGAACAGAAGCGCATCCGCGTCAACGCGTTCACGATCACCCGTAGTCTGTCCGCCCCTTGCAGCCCATCATGCCAGGCCGTCGGCAGATTGCCGTACATCTGTCCCAGGAAGTCCCGCCAGTCCGGCCCGCGCAGGGTCGCCTCCACCTCGCCGGCCAGCGCCAGCGTCTGTGCTGCCGTCCAGCCCGGTAGCACGCCCGCATGGACCAGCAGATGCCCCAATTGGAAATGCGCCAACGGACGGTGCCGCAGCCAGGTCAGGATATCGGCGGCGTCCGGCGCATCCAGGATCTCCTGGATCGTGTCCGATTTTCCCGCCTTGCGCAGCCCGGCGGCCACCGCCAACAAGTGCAGGTCGTGATTGCCCAGCACCGCCACGGCCCGTTCGCCCAGCGCCATCACCCTGCGTATCGTCGCCAGCGAAGCCGGGCCACGGTTGACCAGATCGCCCGCGAACCAGAACCGCGCATCGGCATCGCCGGCGATTTCCGGCTGCGAGAGCAGCGATTCCAGCGGCGCGCAGCACCCCTGCAAGTCGCCGATCATCCAGATACTCATGACGCGGCACCCGCCGCCTGCCGCCATCGGGCGCGCAGCAAATTACCGTACTCCATCCCCAGCATCGCCAGCAGCGCGACTCCCAGGGCCAGCGCATTGGGCGCGACCGCCGTCACCCAGGCCGGCCAGCGATTGAGCATGCCCACGTTCAGCGACAACTGATTCAACATGAAAAAGCCCACGCCCAGCAGGATGCCCAGGAAAATCTTCACCCCGACTCCCCCGCGGCGCGTCTGCATGAACCCTATGGGCGCGGCGATAGTGATCATCGCCAGCAGCGTGAACGGATAGATCAACTTGCGCCAGATCGCCACGATCTGCCGGTCGGACGTCAGGTGGTTCTTGTTCAGATAGCCCACATAGTCCAGCAGATCCGTGAACGACATCCGCTCGGGCGTCAGCACCCGGGCCAGCAGCAACTCCGGCGTCAACGTCGTGGACACGGTTCGCTCGGCCTCCCGGGTGACCACCACCGGGGCCTCGGTCGCCCGTGCCCCGCCATGCAGCGACGACTCCAGCGAGGGAGAGATCGCCGTGATCGCCACGTCATGCAGACGCAGCTCATTCGTGCCGAAACTGGCCGCCTTGGCCTGCGTGATGGAGGCCAGTTGCCGCGCCGACGTGAAGTCGTACAACGTGACGCCCGAGGCGCCACCACCGGCCTGCAGCGTTCCCACGTTGATGATGCGTTCGCCGCCGGGCGTGTCCTCCTTGAACCAGTAGCCGCTGCGCAGCACCCCTGACGACCGCCCGCCCGCGCTGCCGGTGATCGTCAACCGTGTCTCGTTCAACTTGATCTCGGCCGCCGGTGTCAGCCACTCTGCCAGCATGATCGCCAGGATCATCACCGGTACCGATACCAGCCACAGCATTCCCAACAACCGCATCCCGCTGACCCCCGACACCCGCAGGATCACCAGTTCGTGCCGCTGCGCCAACCCGGCCAGCGCCAGGATGGCCCCGATCAGCAAACCGATGGGCAGGATGTCGTAGATCCGCGTCGGCAGCGCGAGCAACTCCAGGAACAGCAGGTGGTACAGCTTGAAGCCGCCGCGGCCCACCTGGTCCAGGTCGTCCACCAGGGCGAAGAACGAGAACAACCCCACCAGCGCCATGAGGACGACGGACGAGGAACGATAGATTTCGGTGGCCAGGTAGCGGCGGGCGGTGTTCACGGCGTATCGGAAAACGGGCAGGCCGTTAGTGTAAAGGATGGCCGGCGGGGGGAAGGCCGGCCCCGCCGCAAGTTACTTCACCTCGAAACCGTGATACTTCTTGCCCAGCGCCATCGTGGCTTCGAACAGCCCCGTCTTGCTGCCGCAGTCATAGCGCTTGCCATCGTAGCGATGCGCGAACACCTTCCGCTTGGCCTGCATCAGCGCCGCGATCCCGTCCGTCAACTGGATCTCGCCGCCGGCACCCTTGCCCAGCGTACGCAGGTGATCGAAGATCTCGCCTTCCAGCACGTAGCGGCCAACCACCGCCAGCGTGGACGGTGCGTCCTCCGGTGCGGGCTTCTCTACCATATTGAATACCTGAGCCGTCTGGCCCGAGGCGTCCCGCGTATCGACGATCCCGTACTTCGACGTGTCCTGCCGGTCCACGTCCTGTACGCCCAGCACGCTACCACCATTGGCCTGGGCGGCGTCGACCAGTTGCTTTGTAACAGGTACGTCTGCATCGATCAGGTCATCGGCCAGCAGCACCGCGAACGGCTCCCGGCCCACCACCGGCTCGGCGCACAGCACCGCGTGGCCCAGACCCAGGGGAGCGGGCTGCCTAATATAGATACAGTTCACCGATGGCGGGATGATGTTCCTGACCGTGCGCAGCAGTTCGATCTTGTGCTTGGCCACCAGCTCGGCTTCCAGTTCGGGCATCGAGTCGAAGTGATCCTCGATCGCCCGCTTGTTGCGGCCCGTGATGAAGACCATCGTCGAGATCCCCGCCGCCACCGCTTCCTCGACGGCGTACTGGATCAAGGGCTTGTCGATGACGGGCAGCATCTCCTTCGGCATGGCTTTTGTTGCAGGAAGGAAACGCGTGCCCAGGCCGGCGACAGGAAAGACAGCGGTGCGGATGGGTTTCATAGAAGAGACTCGAGAAAAGGTGAGAATGCTGTGTTGCTGGGCATGTTACTCGACTTGCTTCTCGTTCCGGGACTGCTGGAGGGCGGAAATTGAGTGGAAGGAAAAGGGAAAAAGCGCCTGTTACCGTTGATCAAACTCTGGTAACGAGGGCTATCATGTCGACTCCTGGAGAGCAATCAGACATTAGTGAAACCTTCCATCGCGGGATGATCGCAAATTTGTTATAGAAATTAAGTGCGATATGGAGGCTGAGGGTTTCATGGTATGTTTGCTCGCCTTTGCCTCTTCCATGAAACCAAGGGTTTACCCTTGGTTTGCTGTGGGTTGACCCCTCTCCTCGACGCCTATCGTGCACAAAAGTGGTCTGATTCGTTTGGATTCGCCAATCGGCAAGCATGTCATTCGATTCATTACTGTAAGCCTGCTGGGGGCCGGTGTCTTCACGGCGGGCTCCGGTGCCGCCTGGGCGCAGAATGCCGCGATGATCGAGGCTGGCAACCAGGATCTCAGGGAGGACATTCAGTGGCTGGTCGACCGAAGGATTATCGGCTACGTGTCTACATCCACGTGGCCTATTCCGGTGTCCGTATTGGAAACCGCCATGGAGGCCCGCAAGAAGAAGGGGCTGACGCGAGCGGATGTGCATGCGATCTTGTCAGTACGGCGCTATCTGGACGATCAACGGAAGGCCAGTTTCGGGGTTATCGCCCAGGTCAATACTGACTCTTTGCCGCAATTGGGATTTGCGAGCCAGAGTCGGGCGGCTGCCACCGGGAGCGTTTACCTGCAGGGCGGAAACGACACCGTGGCGGGCAAGCTCCAGGTCAACGGCTTGCTGGATCCTTTGACCAGCAAGCAGTCTAAAGGCAACTTGGAAGGCAGCTATGTGTCGGCTCGCTTCCTGGGCCAGGCCTTGTACGTCGGGCAATTGGCCCATTTTTGGGGTCCGGGTACGGACGGCAGTCTGAATTGGGGAAATGCAGCGACTGCCATACCAGGTATTGGAATTCAACGGGCGACACAAACAGCCCCGGAAAGTAGCTGGCTCTCGTGGGTTGGGCCATGGGGTTACGACGTTTTCCTGGGGCAATTGCAGCACGACAAGACCGTACCAAACGCCAGAGTGATAAACATGCGTGCTTTCTTCCAGCCTATCCCGGGCCTGGAGTTGGGAGCATCGAGATTTATCGAATGGGGCGGAAGCGGAAGAGATAACGGTTGGAGCGCGTTGTGGAACGCATTGAGCGGCAATTCCAACGAATATGCTGCTGGAAAAGACCCCAGCAACGAGTTGTCGGGGTTCGATGTGAGGTATACCGTCAATATCGGCGGCAATCCTTTGACGGCCTATGCTCAATTGGCCGGCGAGGATGAGGCGGGCGGACTGCCCTCCCATTACCTGGCGCAAGTCGGGACCCAGTTCAAGCATATGGTAGGCGCAACCAGGGTTCAATGGAACGCGGAAGCGGCGGATACGACGGCCAGCAGGGTTTTTGGATTGGGAACAGGGATTATAGGGACCGCCTACAACCATGGGACCTATCGCGACGGGCTCTATCACGATGGACTTCCGATCGGACACCCCATAGGCGGGACTGGCCGGATGCTGTCAGCAGGGGTGTCTGTCGTGCCTGACGATTTCCGTTATTTCTCTCGCTATGCCTTCCGCATGCTGCAGGCGGAAATCAATACGGCGAACAGATCCACAAATTACGTGTTTCCGAAAGAAAGTAAATTGATGGGAATGGAGTTTTCGTATTCATGGCGAATCAGGCCCATGACATTCCGGGCTGGAGCGGTTGTTTTGCGACGAATTTCTGGTGCTGCCGATAACGGTTTCAGTTTGATGTTTTCCATGAACATGCCATTGAATGGAATATGAAAACTGGCGGTGGCAGTTCGTGGAATCTTTGCGTTTTTTCATAGGCTTATGTTGTTAGACTCCAATGCGCCAGTGCTCTTGGTGATGTGCACGGGAAACGTGTGCCGCAGCCCGATGGCCGAAGCCCTGATGAATCATTACGTAAGTAATTGGGGCATCAGTGCCAACGTGATTTCCAGAGGGTTGGCCGCGCCGGTCGGACGATCTCCACATCCGCATGCAATCCGTGTGGCAGAAGCGCACGGCATACCATTGGCGCCGGATAAACGCGCCGCGCAAGTCAGCAGCGCGGACATGGCGATGGCGACAGCTATATTCATCATGGACTCGGACCATCGCCGGGAAGTACAGAAAGCTTATCCGACCGCGTCGGGGAAGACGTTTCTGCTGGGACAATGGCAAGGCCAGGAAATTGCGGACCCCATCAACGAACCGCTACCCAAATTCGAAGATGCCTGGGTGCAATGTGACCAGGGTGTTCAGGAATGGCTTAAACGCCTGCGTGATGCCGATATCGTGCGTTTCGTTGAAAATGTATGAACTAAAAGTGCGTGCAAATCATTGCCGCGGTGAGTGAATTGATAGGAGTTTTCGAAGTGGCGAAGCCTCGCATTCGTTTTTCGTTATGTGCTTTGGCGCGGAGCAGCGTAATAGCGTTAGTGCCAATGGCAGGATGCTCGCTTGTACCAGGTCAATATCTTGGAATAACTCCGAAGATTAACGAAACTGACCGTGCTTATGCATATGACACGACAGGAATTGAATCGGTAGAAGAGCGAGCGGATATTTTTTCAATCACTTCTACAGCAATTCTGGAGCAGGAAAAAGAGCGGGACGCCGCGCGGAAAAAAGTAGAGGCGTTGCGGGCGGAAAGTGAGCGTCAGAATAAAGTCGGAACATACGATTATTATGTAGGTGTCCAGGACGTATTGCTCGTCACTGTCTGGAATCATCCGGAAATCAACAACCCTGGTGGTAGCGTCAATGCCGCGGTTTCCGGGCGAGTAATCAATGAAGACGGGACGTTCTTTTTCCCCTACGCCGGCAAGGTCAACGCCGAAGGCAAGACTGTTCAGCAGATCAGAGATGAGTTGACGAAACGGCTTTCCAGGGTTCTCGTGGAACCGCAGGTTGATGTTTCTGTTCTGCAATACCGCAGCAAGCGGGCCTTCATTTTAGGCCAGGTGGAAAAGCCGGGAATAATTCCCTTGACGGGAATACCTCTGACCGTAGCGGACTTGATAACCTCCGCAGGTGGACTTAAAACGGATGCTGATCTTCGAAGAGTCAGCCTGGTACGTCCCGGTAGCGCTGCTCAAACCCTCGATCTATATGCCTTGTATTATGAAGGCGACCTTTCCCAGAATATGTTGCTCCGGCCCGGCGACGTGGTCACGGTACCCGAAAATCGCTACAACAAGATTTTTGTTCTAGGCGAAGTCGGTAGGCCCCAGTCGTTTGCATTGCCTGGTGGACGCTTCAGCCTGGCCGATGCCATCGCCGACGCGGGTGGGTTTAATCCCCTGTCTTCCAACGCCGGGCAATTGTATGTGATTCGAAATGGGAAGAGCAATCGGCCGCAGATTTGGCATCTCGATGCCGCGAGTCCTGATGCTTTGGTCCTGGCCGATGGGTTCGAGTTGGAACCGAGGGATATCGTATACGTAGATCCCGCTGGGGTCGCCCGGTTCAGCAGAGTGTTGAATAACATCCTGCCAACCGCTGCCGTCGCGCGGCCTGCTATTCAGAATTAATTACAATCGGCTCAATCCATGGATTCCGCAAAAATTGACGGCGACTCGTCGTATGAAATAAATCTTGGGGCACTTCTTGATATTTTGCTCCAATATGTCTGGGTAATTGTTTCAGTTTTCGTCGTTATCTTCGCGATTGGCGTAGGTTACGTCACGTTCGCTACGCCCATATATCGCGCGGACGCTCTGATTCAAGTCGAAGATAACAAGCCGTCGATGTTGAGCGGTATCCAGAATATTGCGAATGCGTTGGGAACCAGCTCGAATCCCGTTACCGGGGAAATTGAGATTCTGTTGTCCAGGGAAGTGTTGTTCAAGGCAATTTCTGGAATACAGGCGGATATTCAGATCCACCCCAAATTTTTCCCGGTCGTCGGTGCGTGGTACGCCAGGGTCTTTGGAAAGAATCCTGCCGACAGTACTGCGCCGTTCAATCTGAATGAATATGCCTGGGGTAAAGAGCGGCTGAGGCTGGACAGTCTTGAGTTCAGCGACGGCAGTGCGGGAGGGGTTTTTTATTTTCGTGCCCGCGAAAACGGCTTTGATATCGAGGATGAGTCGGGCAAGGTCCTGACATCCGGCCAGGTTGGTCGCATGTTTGAGTTCAAGACCGATAACGCAACGGTAAAAGGCTCGGTTTCGTTGTTGAATGCCAGGCCGGGGGTCGTATTTCAAGTCGAGAAAGTTTCTCCCGTCAAAGCATACAAGGCGATCTCCTCCCGCTTGAAGATCGACGAGGCAACACGGCAAAGTGGGATCATCCGGGTCAGCTACGAAGACTCGGACGCCGATTTTGCCCAAAGGCTGGTGAACGCCATTTCCAAGGCCTATCTGCTGCAGAACGTCGAGCGCCGCAGTGCCGAGGCGGATCAGAGCCTGCGGTTCTTGAACACTCAAATGCCTGAAATCAAAAAGAGTGTCGAGCAATCTGAAGATGCTCTCACTACTTTCCGGACAAAAACAAATACTGTCCGGGTTGAAAAAGAGGCAGATGGACTGCTTGCCCGGTCTATCGACGTGGAACGGGGGCGCCTGGAGCTGCAGCTGAAGCTGGACGAGATGCGGCAGCGCTTCAAGTCCGATCATCCTCAGATCAAGGCCTTGGAATCCCAAATTGAAGAGACCAAACGAGAGGGTGGTCGCGTTAACGAGCAGGTAAACCGTCTGCCGGCGGCACAACGTGATCTGCTGCGCTTGGAGCGTGATGCTACGGTCAACAGCGAGCTGTATATCGCGTTGCTGAACAACGTCCAGCAGCTGAAGGTTGCCAAGGCGGGAACCATTGGAAACGTCAGGGTCGTGGATTATGCGATCAGGGACGATGTCCCCGTAGCTCCACAGAAGTCCCTGGTGCTGGCTATCGCGGCCTTTGCCGGGATTGTTCTGGGAGTCATTGCCGCTGTCGTTGCCCGCTTGCTGCGGCCAACGGTGCGGGATGCCGCGGAAGTAGAAAGAGCCACTGGTTTGGTATCGTACGCCAGCGTCCCCGAGAGCATTTCCCAGGAAAAACTGGATTCCCATCTCCGAGACAAGCGAGGGCGTAAAGCCATTGTCGAGGGGAGGAATCAGTTGCTGGCGCTGATAGCGCCGGAAGATCCTGCAATCGAGAGCCTGCGTTCGTTGAGGACCGGCTTGGCATTTGCGCTGATGGGAGCTGGCAACAAGAATGTCGTGATCACCGGCCCGACCGCAGGGCTGGGGAAGAGCTTCATTTCTGCGAACTTGAGCGCTCTATTGGCGGCCAGCGGCAAGAGGATTCTTCTCGTTGAGACGGATATGAGAAGGCCGCAATTGGGAACATATTTCGGCTACAAGGAAAAAAGAGGGCTGGCAGAGATACTGGTGGGCGCCCAGCGTTTTGATGACGTGGTTTATAAGGTGGATGTCCTGGATGGAAATCTGGACGTCCTGCCTGCCGGTTCGATTCCGCCCAATCCTGGCGAACTTCTGCTGAACGAGAGATTCACCGAGCTGGTTCGTTCGATCCAGGATCGCTATGATTATCTGATTTTTGACTCTGCTCCCGTATTGCCGGTCGGGGATACGCTGGCCGTTACCCGCATAGCCGATGCTGTTTTCATGGTGGTTCGCTCGGAGTGCAGCACGTTCGGTGAGGTCAGGGATGCCGTAAGCAAGCTTGAATCCGTAGGTAGCTCGGTGAAGGGCATGATATTCAATGGTGTCAAGCGGCGGCGCATCGGGTATGGCTACGCTTACCGCTACTATTACAGCTACGGACGAGACTGAGTTTACCAATGGATCGGAGAGCGGGCGCAGGCTGCGCTCTCCGTGCGTTGACGAGTGACGTGAATGTTTCTTGTAGTGTTGCTGCTATAAATTACTAAACTGACGATTTATTGGCCTTATGCGGGCAAGCCCTCGATATCTGTTGAGTTTTCTATTTTTCTGTTCGATTGCCACACTGCCGTTGTATTTGTGGTCTTCGGGTTTGCCACAGCTGACTCACGTCCTGCTCCTGATTTTTGCCCTGTTTCTATTTTTCGGGTATAGCAAAAAAATATCTTTTAAGCCCCATGAGCTGTTGATTCTTGGGCTCATGTTATTCGCATTGTTCCGGGAGTGCGTGGCGATTATCGGAGGCTCGGGGGCCGGGGGGCTGAGCGAAGTCGCATATCTGGCGTTCAATCTGGTTGTCCTGGTATCGGTCAGATCGTGCCTGGAAACGCAGAATGGAATGGCCCCGTTGAAATGGGGCTATATCACTGCCTTGCTGCTTGCCGTCGCCGGACTGTGGATCATGGGGACGAGCTTCACTGGAACTCAAGTTACCGAACGCGCGATCGGGACATTCAATAACCCAAATCAGCTGGGTTATTTTTCGGTGTGTTCGTTTTGTCTCTTCGTGATTTTTTTCAAATACAGGATGCTCAATGCAATTCAATCCATCGTGATAATTGGGTTGATTGGGGTCTTGTCCGTATCCTCTCTGTCAAAAGCCGCGAACATAGCAATTGGCTTGGGCGTTGTCTTCCTGCTTTTGTCCACGTTGTTTTCCAGGTCAAATTGGTCTTTTAAAATACTGACCCTTGTCGCCCTGCTGGCGATAATGTTTATCTTTGCCGGAAGCTATCTGGAGCTGGACGACCTGCTGATTACCCAGAGATTGCGATCCATTGGATCGGATAGTGATGACAGTCTCGAGGAGCGGGGGACCTTTGCACTTTTCGATGCGGGCGCCAATGTTCTGGAGTATTTGTTCGGGATTGGATACGGCAGAAGTTTCGCCATTGTCGGGCACGAGATTCATAGCACTCTGGCAGCGAATCTTGTGAATTACGGCTTTTTCGGGGGCGGAATATATCTGTTATTTCTGGGGTATTGGGCCTGGAAGTCCTGGAAGAAATATGGGATCTGGCTGGGGTCGGCCATGGTTTTGCCACCCATGGTTTATGGAATCGCCCATAACGGAACGCGGTTCACGGTCTTTTATGTGGCCATTGCCGCTTCTCTGGCATCGATTTCCAGGCACTATGCCCAGTCTGGAAAGACAACCGCGGAAAAAAGCGTAAATTCTTGATGGCGAGATTTTGTGAGTAAGAAAGTAATCATCGCTTTGAACGCGACCTGGAATCTTGTTAATTTCCGTGCGAATTTGATTCGTGCCTTCATAAACCATGGTTACGAAGTTGTCGCTGTTGCTCCCAAGGACAAGTATATCGAGCAATTGCTGGCGCTGGGGTGCCGGTTTGTCGATCTGCCGATGAATTCAAAGGGGAAGAATCCATTCATGGATATCCTCTTGTTGTTCAGGTTCTGGTCCATCTTGCGTCGTGAGAAACCCGCTGTTTTTCTTGGTTATACCGTCAAGCCGAATATCTATGGCTCGCTCGCTGCCCGAAGCTTGGGAATTCCCGTAATCAATAACATTGCGGGACTAGGGGCCGTTTTTATCAAGAAAGGGTGGCTCACGGCGCTCGTGCGTTTTCTGTACGGTTTGGCTCTCAAGAAATCGAAAAGAATATTCTTCCAGAACAAGGATGATCTCGCGCATTTTGTCGACGTCGGGGTCGTCAAGAAAGATGCGGTGGACCTCTTGCCGGGCTCAGGGGTGGATCTGGAGAAGTTTTTTCTCGCGCCCTATCCTGAGAACACGCGGCCTCGTTTCTTGTTGGTGGCCCGGATGCTGTGGGACAAGGGCGTCGGGGAGTTCGTCGAAGCTGCAAAGATAATCCAGGCCAGAGGGTTGTCCGCTGATTTCTGCCTGCTGGGATTCTTGGACGCGAAGAATCCAACCGCAATTTCGCGGGCCCAGATGCAAAAATGGGTTGATGATGGATCCGTTCAATATCTGGGTAGCAGTGACGATGTGCGCTCTGAAATCGCAGTAGCGGATTGCGTTGTCTTGCCTTCTTATCGAGAGGGTACGCCGCGCTCGTTGCTGGAAGCTGCATCCATGGGGAGGCCGATCATAACTACCGATGCTGTTGGCTGCCGTGAAGTCGTTGATGATTCCATGAACGGTTTGCTATGTCGGGTAAAAGATCCCATTGATCTGGCCGATAAGATCCAGATGATGATAGAAATGTCTCCTGGCCAAAGAAGAACTCTCGGAGAAAGAGGACGCCAGAAGGTGGAAAGAGAATTCGACGAAAAAATCGTCATAGAAAAATATTTGAATGCGATCGAGCGCGCTTCGCGCTGATGCAATAGCCCGTCAGAACCTGCCCCGGCACAAGCCACCGATGCAGCCGGTGTTTTCAATGCCATCCCGATGGGCGCATCGTACGCTTGGCGCGCAGGTCACGCGTTCGATCACGCATTTCGTCGCGCGTGGGGCGGCGTGATGAACAAGCGCAATCCGTAGCTTGGAACCAACGCCGGCTAGCCGCGATTCGCGAGGGCGAGGCCGTAGCCGGGCCGAGGCGGGAAGGGGGCGACGAACCCGGACGGCGGAACCGGGCAATCAGGACCTGTTCCGGGATGTGGTCGGCGGCGCAGGCCTTGCCGCATGGCGTTCGGGTAAGGCAGACGAGCACCAGCGCCAGCCTGGCCGAATCGTGACGGCCTGCCCCGGGCCCGACGCAAGTCTATAAGCCGTTTTCCGGCCCGCCGTGGCCGTCAGCCACCGCACGTCTGCCAAGCGCCATCAGATGAGCGGTCGATCGCCAATGAGGGTGACTCCTCATACCGTAAAGCCTTGTCCCTGGATTCCTGGCGGTTGGCGTCGTTCACTTCTCTTTCCCCGCGGTAGCGGGGCAATCTTTTCCCGCGCGGCTCCCGCAGCATTCGATGCACCTCCTTCTGCTTCGTGAGCCGGCGCTCGGACCATTCCTTTCGATCCCCTGCCAGGGGGCCGGGAGGCACGCTTCATGGCGCGCCTGGCATCATCGATCCGCCGCTCGACCGGGGGGACGGCAACCGGTGCCCGCGATCGGCCTCGAGCGCTGTCGCGTTTCCATGGATGGTGTGGGGCTCCGGATCATCCTTGCGTTCGACGGTGTGGTGCTTGATGTCTTCTTCCATTTCCGTGCGCACCGTCGCGGTTCCCTCCGTCATGCCGGGAGCGGACCTCCACCGTGGCAGGACACACCCGCGGCATTTGCCAAAGCTCCAGACATTGCACCGGTGCGAGAGGCGCTGGGCCGATTCACAGGCTCTGCGGGGGAAATACGCTTGTCTATCGTCACGGAAAGGCGTACATGGGTTTTCGCCGCCCATTACGCCCCGTGTTGAGGCTCACACGGAACTGTTCTGGATGACTGGCAGTCCTAAATGAAAGCGGGAACCGGCTGGAAAGTGGCCGTAAAGAAAGCATGATGGCCCCATAGCGTCTGAAAATATTCGTACCGCATATTTTTCGAGAACCAGTGTCTTGCGGGAGGTCGTATGCAACGCCGCCATTTAATCTCCGGGGTCTTGTCCGGCATTGCCGCTTTTTTCGCCACGTCTGTCAAGGCACAGACAAGTCCGGTAAACCCCGTTGACGCGGGTGACCGGAAAGAGGGGGCTTTTCTTGCCTCCCCCTTTGAGGTAGCGAATGTCGATGCCTTGCGAAAACTTGTCCCGAACAGCAAAAGAATGACAGTCCTGCTACAGGGATATTGGCAGGCAGGCGACGGAGGCGGGGGATTGTTGCAGTGGATGCCCGGCAGCACCAACGATGATGACGGAGTTTTTGTATTCCGTCCGATGGAAAATAGTGCGCGTGGGCGATGGGAACGATCCGCCGAAATCGTGGATGTGAAGTGGGCGGGCGCCAAATCCGATGGATACAGCGACGACAGTTCAGCTATCCAAAATGCGGCTTCGGTCGCTCTGCGTAGAGGGTTGCCGTTGTATTTCCCGGCTGGCACCTATCTTCTCGCAAGGAAAGGGAAAATCCAGGTCTTGCTGGAAGATATGGAGAGTTCTTTACGAATATACGGAGCCGGGCCGACGACAACGTTGAGGCTGGGAAGCGGGGTCTGTTCGTCTGATTTCGTTTGTATGTTTTCGGTCAGGTCGAAAAAGGGAGTCAATATAGAATTCTCGGACCTGACTATCGACATGAATGAAGCTGAGAATAAGCTTCTGGGCGGGTCCAGCTCGCTGGAGCATTGCCACGCAATACAGATACTCCCGAAATCGATAAACGGATTCGATAGCGTAATTATCAGGAACCTGTTCTTTTCAAACCTGATCGCCGACGGTGTGAATGTCGGCGGTTCGACAGTGGAATGTGTGAACCGGATCAGCGTGGATGGACTCTACGGTGGAGAGCGGAAAAGAAGTCGCAGCGACATTGCGATCACATGCTCCTACACGAAATTGAATCTAATAAACTGCATTACACACAACATCGAGGTGGAGGTGAATGTCGACAAAGGAAGAGTCGCCACGCCGAGCTTTACTACGATCAGCAATGTTTCCGTGTCCGAGGCGGACTTCATAACGGATGCGAGGGGCGAGCACTGGCTGACGATGTCAAATGCCAATGTTCTGGCTTTTTTCAATATGAACGGATACGTGGCGAACATATCCAATTCAAATTTCCTGGTCAGCAGCCTTGTTCGAATATCTGATTATTCGCATGCTTCCAGTGTATTCTTTGTCGGTTGCCAGTTCAGGACAAACAATGACTACAAGGATGACTATCTGTTTTTCTTTGGAAAGAAGGAAAACGGTCCGAAAATTGTTTCATTCGTTTCCTGCCAATTCGATATTTCTGCTTCGCTGGCGAAGGGAATCATCGTGGATCGGAACTCCGGAACCGGTCCGGAAGATTACTTGATAATAAGGGATTGTAACTTCTCTGCCAAGGACGTGGAGATCTTCATCAATGCAAATGGAAGAAACATCATAATTGTTGGGAACGATTTCATCGGCCTTCCAAAGAACAAGAATTCAATTGTAATAAGCAACGAAAATAGCAACTCGGCATATGATTCATATATCGAGATAAAAGAGAATAAATTTCTCTCGGCAGGCCAGGTCGCGATCAGTCCTTGCAATTCGGCTTCTTCGAGGGTCATATATTTTCTTGGAAAGAACTATGTCCGTGATCCAGCTCTCATGTTCTATCTGAGAGAGGAGAAATTCACGAATATAGATTTCCATTCCCCAATGGAGATCTTCGTTGATGAACCGCCAACGAGTGGTTTTACAATATCGGGAACTCGTTATTTATATAAGAACCCGGCATCATTGGGAAAGTTGGGAGTCGTGGCCGGACTCACAGGAGACGTTTCAAAGAAAAAGAAGATTTTCAATGAAATGCCTATCTCTTATTGAGTTCTCGGATGAGATGCTTGGAGCCCCGGCCCGGCTTTGTGGCGGGAGACGTCTTGGAGCACGGACAATTTCCAGGTAGGCTGGTCGATCACGGGAGCCTGGGTGGAGCTTGTCCATACCCGCTGTAACGCTGTCGAGCATCTCTCCTTGGTGTCCGCGGCCAACGCAGGGGTGACCTGGATTGGCGGCCTGGAACGTATCGGTTGCTTCCCGACTACCTTTTGTCTTGATCCGGCAGGCGCTGAACTTCCCGGCGGCTGGCTCCAGGTGGTCTGGCGTCATCGATCTGGCGTCGGAACTCCGCGGGTGACCGCTTCTATGCCTGGCTGGCCTTGGGCTGGCGCCTTGTCCTGGATGATGTCAGGCAACGGCGCGCTCTTGAGTTTGGCTGTAACGGCGTGGTCTCTATCTGTGTGCTCGTCGTCACGGCTCTTCCAGCCATGACGTGAGTACGCCTTTACCATGCCGGACACCTAACGGGTCTCTACCGGCCCGGCAGAGGCAGCAAGTTGCTTCATGCGAATGATTCTGCAGGGGTTTCCGGCCGCGACACAGTTGCTCGGAACATCCTTCGTAACTACGCTACCTGCCCCGATCGTGACGTTGTCTCCTATGGAAACGCCCGGCAAGACAATGGCGTTCGCCCCGATCCACACGTGAGAGCCTATATGAATAGGCCGGGTGGGTTCAGGTATCAGCATGTCATCATCGCTATGGTTGGCGGAGATGATTTTTACCCCAGGCCCAATCTCGACGCAGTCTCCAAAGACGATGCCGTTGAAGGCTTGAATGTAGTTCCCCAGATTGTCGCCGGGATCGCAATCGTGCCCCTTCTTTATATTCTTGTAGCCCAGGACAACCGATGTAAAGTGAACCGGCCATGGAACTCGCCGATTGAAGCCCACGATTTTCTGCAGCAACCCGTACTTGAGTAGAATCGAAAAGGAACTCTTGTAACCGGGGCGTCGAAAGTACTGGGGATAAAGAATGCGAACGAGCCATCCCAGCAGGAGCTTGTCCATCCTAAGAATATTCGTCTTTAATCTCTGGTTCATGGGCGGTAGGAAGGAGTCAAAGAAGTTCTTCAGCCAGTAGGTAAATAAGCCAAAAGAATGCAAGCGGGAGAACGGAAAGCTTCAGGCTTTTCGCCTTGCCTGATCCGGCGGTTCTGAAAATGAAGAAGCTGTATATGGCCAGGGAAAGTGAGCCAAAAGCAGAAAATCCCAAGATCGCCATTTGGAAATTGCCAGTCATTCCGCCCAGCAGTACGCCAGAAACGCGAAGGGAAAAAATAAGGATTGTCAGTAAAAAATCCAGTCGTTGGTTGCCCGTGGCTGGAAATATATATGAGAGAGGGCCGGTGACAAAAGAGATCAGCAGCCACGGAGTCAGTATGGCGGCGATATGGCCGCTTTCCCGCCATTCATCTCCGAAAAAAAACTGGAATCCAACCTCTGAACATAGCAGAAAAATCAGAAAGATCGGCGATGCATATAACCATGATCGAGTCGCAAGATTTTCTGTAATCTGCGCAACATTGGCGTCGCTCTTGGTTATTTCGGAGTAGTAGGCCTGGCCGATCGATGTGGTCAGGTAGGTGATTGGAATGGAAACGATGCGATGAGCCATCAGGTAATGGCCAACCGCGGCAAGATTGAATTGGTAGCTGAGTATGAAAATGAGGATGTTGGAAGACAGGGCCGCAAAAAAAGACGCCGGCATGTGATAAAAGGGAAAATTCCGGTACTTTCTAAGAAAGCCTGAAAATTTCAACCGATTGGGGCGGCGTGAAAGAATGCTCCGTGGCCAAATGGCTATGACAGAAATAAACAGTCCGGCCAAATAACCCAGGATCAGCCCGCTCTGAGCGCCAAATAAAACCAATTGAAGCAGGACGACGCTAAGAGATTGGATCAGCTTTGAGGATGATGTCCGCTTGAAATCACCCATTGCAAGCTGATATTGGGTGCAGACTTTATAGAGCGAATAGAAGAAGGTCGAGAAAACTATCGCCACGAGCAGGCCCAGGGAGATCTCGGTGCCGTGAATGGTCCTGCCCGAAACGAATAGACCGACAAGGAGGATGCCGGTCGCCAGAAGCGTGAAACTACCCAAGAATGCAAATAGCGCCGACGAGTGAACCGTACGGCTGCGACTGAGCATGAAGGTGTTCTCAAGGCTCAACGTGGCCAGATGGGAAAGGATCATTCCGCTGGAGAGAATTACCCCAAAAATGCCGAACTGGTCTGGGGTATAAAGGCGGGCGAGCGGAATGGAGCCTAGCGCGAGGATAAGCTGAGCTGAGACATTGCCAGCAAGTAGCGTTCTGATTTTTTTCTTGAATGAAGCCACGAGAAGTTTTCTTAAGAAGAACCAGATCTACATCGATGGTTTGTAGTCAGAGATGATCCGTATCTCTGTTTCAAATCGTCGGGGCCAGGGCAGGATCAACCGAGAGATGTCCGACTTTGCTTCCTCGATCAGTTCCTGCGTTGATGCGAGATCGGACTGGATCCACGTATTGATTTTTTCCGCAATGTCTTCCGGGAACTTGTCCTCTGCACCCACCAGTGAGTTTTTCTTATGAGAGAAAATAGTTCCGGTATCTCCGGTGCTTCTGACGGCTATCAAACGGCCCGCATAGACTGCTTCCCACAGCGAGTTTCCGAGGTTGCTGTTGTCATAACAGAAGAGGCAAACGTGAGATCTCTGCAAGGCCTCAAGGTATCCAGATTGCTGCTGCCCGGGCGTAATGGTGACGAACTCTTCCAATCCGAGGTCTTTGACGCGGGCTTCGAGTTTTGATCTGTCAGGTCCATCCCCGAGGATTTCGAGGTGGGCATTCAGTTTATATTCCTGTACCAGAATTCTTATTGACTCCAGTGCCAGGTCATGTCTCTTCCAGTGGCTCAGCCTACCGATGGACAGGATTTTCAGCACGTCTCCCCGGGTATATGAAACAGGAGGCAGCGCACTCAATTTCTCGTGAAAGGCCTGGTCAATTCCATTGTAGAGGTGATAGAAAACCCCTTTTCTTCCTGCGAATTCCACGAGCGCGTCGTATTGAGTACCGTCGTTCGTGGAAATCAGAATATCCCGTCCGAACCTGGCCGTAAGATATTCGAGAAGATGGCGAGAAAAAACCTTGGAATATCTCTTTTTCTTGACGAAATCAGATGCCAGGGAGCCAAAGACCCGGCATACCGTTGTTTTTGCGTATTGCTTGCCGAGCAGGCTGGCTATGAGACTATAGTTCGCCATTCCATAAATCACATCAAAATTTCCCTTCCTGATGTGCTTGAGGGCGTAGATGTACGAAATTGGCAGGCAGAGAAGCCTGAAAAGAATCCTGTTTTTTACGGGTATTTTGTAGAGATGGATCTTGGAGCCATTTTCAAAGGATATGACCCGGGAAATATGGGGGTTTACTACAATGGCTTCAAACCGATGGTCGGCGGAGCGTCCGAAATATTGGAAAAAATTATAGACCGCGGGCATTCCCTTGGGGGGGGCTCCACTTATGAACCAGGGCAGGAGCCCGGAAAAAATATCGCCCAGAACAAATAGATTCATTTTAATGACGTTCCTGGAATTCAATGAAATCAACTCTTGTCATTGATTTTCTGTAGTAGTTCTTCGTAGAGTCTCTTCATTGAATTCGTGGATACACCCGCGTCGGCAAAAATACTGTTGTGGAAATTGTAGGTGATGGCCGTACCGGATTGATTGGCTTGGATGAACGAAAAAAGCAGTTGTTTCGCCTTGTCGACATCGTACGCTGCTTCCATCAGCAGGGGCCCGTCCATTATCACCAGTGGGATCTCCTTGACATCAAGCTCCTGGCGCAGGTCGAGGTCGAAGATGGAAAATTCCATGCCGGTTCCGCATCGAAAGCCAATCTTGTCAGCATATCCGAGTGTGTAGTCCCTGCGGATCTTGTTTTCCTGCAAGATCCTTGGCGTTTCACTCACGGAGTATCGAAGAATGTGCTGCCGGCTGCTGGTTATCTCAGTCCTGGCGCCAAGAGCCAATGCTGCTCTTTCCTCAGCCAGTTGGCCGGAGTCCTTGTAGGTGACATAGCTCGGGTGCAGGCCAATCTCATATCCGTTTGAAATTGCAAGGCCGATGGCTTCTCCAGCTTCGGCATCTGAAAGCGAATACAGGTTGTCGTACCTGGTGCGCCCACCGCTCATGAAAAAGACGACGCGATCCTTGGTCCGGTTCTTTGAAAAAAGCCACTCAAACGTGTCGAACGGATCCTTCCCGGTTGAGCGAAATTCGAAAAATTGCCGAGCCAGGGAAATTGTCTTTTTCAGGTTTTTTTCTTTCAGGAAAGTCCGCGCAAATGCTCGAATGATCCGTTTGTTTGAACCAAATTTCCTCAGGCAGTCGATGTCATGAGTGAGGGTGTGCTTGGTGGGCCAGTTGGAGATGCTGGTTCCCAATGTCTCCAACAGCGCCAATCTAATATGATCTACCACCGGAATGCGATGGAGCTCTTCCTTGACCAGGAACTGAGCCTCGCTTCGCAGCCGGCCATGTTTGTCCAGAGAGTCGTCGGACGCGTACCACTCTTCATATCGCGTCAGATGGAAGAAGGTCGCTTCCAGGACATCGAAATGAAGGGCTTGATTGGATGCAAATTGACCATCAGGCCGCTTGTGCTTTTCTACCGAATATAAGAATCTTGAACCGTGGGCGTACCTGTTCGAAATCAATGAACCCGGTATTGGACGGTCGGAGCCATTGAAGAGAATGCGTTGCCGTGGAATGGACAAATCAACATCGGGAGGGATCGTGTCTCCGTATGATATTCGATAGTCTGCTTCGAAATTTTCATCGTTAAAGCCCAACTCGAACTCATGCCCCTCGACGGAGCAAAAGAGCTGCCGAACGGTATATTCAATTTCCCGGCTGAACTCGGGGCTGTCGTGAAGGAAAAGTATGCGCGTTTTCATTTTATTTTTCCACGAGCCAGATCAGCCAGTTTGAAGAGAAAATTTCTTTTTTGGATTTCAAAGTATGGGACTTGTTCGGCGCCAAAGGCGCGAACGAATTTCTCCACGGGCTTGATCATGCTGCCTTCGAAATCGAAGAATTTGGCAAATTTCTGGCAGTATTCGATGGCATCCCAGAGGAGCAGGGACGTGGCGCCGCTGCTTCTCAGCGAAGGATCGGCACCGCCCCAAAGATAGTACGCTGTTTCGGCATCCCAGACGATATAGACAGCCGCATGGACCTGTTGGGTCGCCGTGTCGACTGCCAGGGTGATGCGACGCATCTTTCTCTGGGAAAGCTCTTTGTCAAGCCGTCGTACGAAATCCAGGGAGTATGGAATCTCTTTGTTCTGGCGAAGAAAGCTCTTTTTATTGATTTCATAAAAAGAGTCAATGTCATCGATTTCTTTGATGGAAACCTTGGATTGAGCCTTTTTTATATCGGTTCTTATATTCGACTCCAGCTCTTTGTGGAGGTTTTCTATCGTTGGTGACAGGTCGAGTCGATATGTATAGAGAGTTGTTTGCGCATAGCCGCTCCAATAAAACGGCATCCAGTTTTTCAGGGAAAACCTGAATTTTTGCTTGAAAAAAGAAAAACGGGGAATCTGTTCGATAAGATTCTCCAGGGCTTCCTTTTCATGGGCGATTTTTTTTGCAGGCCTGTTGCTGGAGGCTGGAGATATCCAAGGGCCCAGAAACTGGGTTTGCTTTGGCATGCGGCTGATGTAAATGCCGAATTTCTTCTCGACTGTATAAGGCCAGACAGCTTTGACGCTGCCGTCCTTGTTGTGAGAAAAAACAGCGTTCCAATTGCCATTTGTCGCGGCCTCGATCCACCACCATTGAAGGAAGATGGGGACGGCATGAGCGTTCTCAGACCATTCTTTGTATTCTTCTTTGTTGTCCTTTGCGAATGGTCTATGCGGCTGAAATAAATTAAGAATTCTCATGGGCAAAGAAGTGATGGTGTGATGAGGCCACAATGTAAATATGGGAAGATTGAACTCTGGAACGAAGCGAAAAAATGCTCAGGCTCGTGAGCTTGTCATTTCGCAAGGCACGAGGCTATTTTTTCGGAGGCGAAACCTTCACCGTACGGGCTGTGAGCGACTTGAATGATTGAGCCGAAGCTTTGGCGCGCACTTTTTATGATCTGCTCTTCATCTGCGCCAGCCAGTGTATTTGCCTTGATTTCGACGAGTTCTACCCATTCCGTTTGATCACGCATGGTGATGCAGGGTTTGCGGAAGAAAAAAGCCTCTTTCTGCAAGCCGCCACTGTCGGTCAGGACAAGACTGCAGCTTTGTAGCAGGTCGATCATTTCCAGGTATCCCACTGGATCGATCACGGATATTTCCAGTTCGACGCCCAGGCGTTGAATGGCAGCCCGCGTTCTTGGATGAACGGGAAGCAGAACAGGGGCGATATTCTTATGTATGTGGTTGAGTGCATTGATGATGGATCGCAGCCGATTTTCATCATCGGTGTTTTCCGCGCGATGCAATGTCGCAAGTGCAAAGTCTCCCTTCGGCTTGCTTTCGATGGTGGCGGAAGCATTCTGGGCGAAGAAGAGGGCGGCATCCTGCATGACATCGCCAACGTTGAGCATCGTGATTGGCTTCGAGCAAAAACCTTCTCTTTCCAGGTTCTTGATCGCCGTCTCTGTCGGGCAAAAGAGGAGGTCGCTTACATTATCGGTAAGGATGCGGTTGACCTCTTCCGGCATCTGCATATTGAAACTGCGCAAGCCAGCTTCGATGTGCGCGACGGGAACGTGCAATTTGATGGCAGCCAGCGCGCCGGCCAATGTCGAGTTTGTGTCGCCATACACAAGAACCCGATCGGGTTTTTCGTCGAGAATGATGCGTTCGATGCTTTCCAGCATACGGGCTGTCATTTGCCCGTGGGTTCCGCCATGGATGTCCAGCTGAAAACGAGGCTTTGGTATGCTCAGCTGGTCAAAGAAAATGCTGGACATGTTCGCGTCGAAGTGCTGGCCGGTGTGGAGAAGCACTTCCTCTATTTCATCAGGCCTTTTTGCCAGAGCATGGGAGACAACGCTGGCCTTGATGAATTGCGGACGGGCGCCAATGACAGTTAGTATTTTCTTCATTTAGATCCGGGGTGTCTAAAAAAATATTGCCTCACATGGGAGGCATGGAGGCAAATATTAGAAATTCATCATTTCAGCTAAGCGAAGATTTTATACTATCTGCTATTCTGTTGATGTGTTCTAATGTAATGTATGGGCTGAAGGGCAGGCTTAATACCTGTTCCGCTGTCAGGTCGCCAACCGGCAGATGCACAGCGGTATCCTGTACCGCTGGCTGTTTGTTCAGCGGTATTGGATAATGAATGGCTGTGGGGATCCCCTGCTCATGCAGGGCGCGCTGCAGTTTGTCGCGTTCAGAGACCCGTATCGTATATTGCGCCCAGGAACTGATGTTGTGGGGCTCGACATGGGGCGTTGTTTCTATTCCCCGCTCAATGAGGGCTTCGGTATACGCAGCAGCCAGTTTTTGGCGGGTATCCATTTCGTCAGAAAAAACGTCCAATTTCGCGAGCAGGACGGCTGCTTGTATCGTGTCAAGGCGGCTGTTCACGCCGACGCGAATATGGTGATATCGGCGGTCCTGGCCGTGGCGGGCGATCTGCCTGATTTTCGTGGCCAATTCTTCATCATTCGTGAATATGGCCCCACCGTCACCGTAACAGCCCAGAGGTTTGCTCGGGAAGAAGCTGGTGCACGAAATATCGCTCAAGTTGCACGAGTTGCGCCCCTTGTATTGGGCTCCGAAGCTTTGCGCTGCATCCTCTATGACTGTTATGCCGTGCTTTTTCGCAATCTCGTTGATTGGGTCAAAATCGGCGCATTGCCCATAGAGTGAAACCGGAATTATTGCCTTGGTCCGCGGTGTAATGACTTGTTCCAGGAGCGCCGGGTTTATGTTGTAGGTTTTTGGATCGATATCCACATAAACAGGTTTCGCGCCTAGCAGGGCGACGGTCTCCGCGGTGGCTATATAGGTGAACCCAGGGGTGATGACTTCATCGCCGGGTCCTATCCCGATGGCCATTTGTGCTATTTGAAGCGCATCCGTGCCATTGGCGCAAGTGACGCAATAGCGTGCTCCGACCGCCGCGGCGAGTCTCCCCTCCAGTTCGGTGACCTCCGGGCCGAGGATATATTGACCATGAGCCAGCACGCGCTGTATGCCCTGATCGATTTTTTCCTTCAATCTGAGCTGCTGTGATTTCAGGTCGCAGAATTCGATTTTCATTTATTTGTCCGCCTTTGTCAGTTGGCTATCAGAGAGTGAGTAATGGTCACCGGTATGCGGGCAGGTAAAATTACCTTGGCCATTTACCGGCAGGGGAATTCGTTCACCGTACTCGCTCATCCATCCGATTTGCCTGGCGGGGACGCCGGCCATTAGAGCGTATGCCGGAACGTTTTTTGTGATAACGGCTCCAGCCGCGATGAATGCGAACTCACCCACCGTCACGCCGCACACTATCGTACTGTTCGCACCAAGAGTCGCTCCACGTTTGACGAGCGTGTTCCGATACTCATTCTTGCGATTGACCAGGGCCCGCGGGTTGTATACGTTGGTGAAAACCATGCTGGGGCCGCAGAAAACGCCTTCTTCCAGTATTACGTTGTCATAAACCGACACGTTATTCTGGATTTTGCAGTTGTCGCCAATGACTACCTTGTTGCCGACGAAGACATTCTGGCCGAGGGAGATATTGCGCCCGAGCTGGGCGTCGCCGCAGACATGTACAAAATGCCAGATGCGGCATCCGTCGCCGATTTGCGCCCCGTCGTCAATGATTGCCGACGGGTGGGCGGTATAGTTGCGAGATGTTGACATTATTCTAGAATCCTCTTTGCTGCTTCTTCGCCTTCAAGCAACGCGGTCGTCCATTTCCCACCGTAAATATGCAGGACATTGTCGACCTTCTCAAAGGCCCACTCGCGCGTGGCATTCGTCGGGTCGTCCGCACTGAAGACGAGGGGGCGAACTCCCGCGAAGGAGCCAATGATGTCGTCCGTGCCTGCATGAGGCGAGAGGTAATGGTTGTAAACTTCAAGCAAATATTGGATTTCGTGTTCGCTGGGCCCCGGATTCTCTGCTTCGCTCTGCCGTATTTCGGTTGTCCCGAGAAGCGTAGCTCCTTTGTATGGCAAAACAAAAACAACCCGCTTTTCCCCCGGCACCGGTAGCAGCAATGCAGTTTCAATGGGGCGTTTAAGCAGGATATGACTGCCACGAACCAGATCCAACTTGTAGGCGGATTTTCCGGGTTGTGTTTGACGCAGTGACGCGACCCAGGGCCCGGTTGCATTGACGATTCTGTCAAAACTGGATAACTGATTGAAATCGGTGATTTCGCATTGCGTGCGAATATCAACGCCCTCAGCCGCCAGTTGGCCGACAACCCAGTTTCCTAGCGCATAGTCGTCCATCTGGGCATCATAGAATGAATATGCTCCCAGGAGGTCGGATTGTACAAGGCTGGGATGGCGGGCCCCGACCTCGGCCGCGGTGAGCCACCGGCTTTTCGGAAAGCCGCTGCCGCGCGCCAGAAGGTCATATAGCTTGATTCCAGTCGCGATGATCCATCGGGATCGGGAGCCATCTTGGTAGATAGGCAAAAGCAGCTCAAGCTGCTGGCAAAACTGGGGGGCTCTTTGTAGCCAGGTCGTTCTTGCCAGCAGAGCTTTACGCACCAAACGGAATTGCCCTGTTTCGAGATAGCGCAGGCCGCCATGCAGCAGTTTGGAAGACGCACTGCTGGTCTCTTGCATGGGGCGGCCGCGCTCGAAAAGCGTAACTTGAGCGCCCCGCTTCGAGAGAGCCCAGCTTGTGCAGGCTCCGACAATTCCCCCGCCTACTACCGCAATACGCATTGCAGGACAGCCTTTAAAACTCGAGCGGCAAGGCGACGCGACGGCCGTCTCGAGCCGACAGGTACAGGGCTATGAGCAACTCGAGGCTTTTCAGCCCTTCGCGACCGTCTGTTTCGGGCTCTTCTTCCCCGCTCAAGGTCTTTATCACGTTGTCGTAGTAGAGGGGATGGCCAAATCCATACACCGATGTGGTCGAATAACTAGCCGCCTGAATGGCCTCATCCTCAGGAAGGGCCTGGTCGAATTCCCAGTGTTGGATCTCGTTGACAGCAACGCCGCCAATGCGGACCGTGCCCTTCTCGCCGAGGATGGTAATGCTGCCTTCCAGATTCTTGGGGTACGTGAGCATGCTGACATTCAGAGTGCCCATGGCCCCGCTCCGCCAACGGAGTGCAGCCGCGCCGCTATCTTCGACCTGTATGTTCCGGGCCAATGTGCCCGTATATGCCATGACACTTTCGAGAGGGCCGATCAGCCAATCCAGCAGGTCGATGTAATGGCTGGCCTGATTCATGAATGCCCCGCCGTCGAACTCCCAGGTGCCGCGCCATTTGGCGCTATCGTAATATTCCTGGGGACGAGTCCAGAAGACATTGATTGCAACGTTGTAGATGCGACCAAACCTCTTCTTGTCGATGGCTTGCTTGAGCAATTGGAGCGTGGCGTTGCGCCGGTTTTGTTTCACGACGAAGAGGCGCACGTCTGCCTTGTCGCAGGCGTCCACCATGCTCAGGCCATCTTCCCAACGCGTGGCCATCGGCTTTTCGGTCATGACGTGCAGGCCAGAGCCGGCAACCTTGATTGCTTGAGATGCATGCAAGCCACTGGGAGTGGTCAGAATGACGCAATCGGCCGTCGTCTGTTCCAGCATTGCGGTCAGATTGCCATGGCCGCGCGCACCGGTTTGGCTGACGGCTCGTGCCAGGGCGTCTTCGTCAATGTCGCATACGTCGACCAGTTCGCATCGGTCGGCGTGCTTTTCGATGGAGGAAAAATGATTTTGAGCAATTCTTCCACAACCCACCAATGCGAAACGGATTTTTCGTTCAGATACGGGCGTAGTCTTTTGCATATGAGAACCTGTTTAAATATATCTTCCCGGATTGAGCCAAACCAAGACTTCAATCCCGGTGAGAGCTTAGGTACCAAGGCATTGCCGCGATAATGCCCTGGGAAATGTCATGTGTCGGCGAATATCCGAGAAGGTTCCTGGCCTTGTCTATGTTCGCCTGGGAGTGCCGCACATCGCCCGGGCGAAAATCGCAATATTCCGGGGCAAGATCATAGCGGATATCGTGCGAAGCCAACGCGCCTCGAAGCATCTCGAATAGCTCATTGAGCGTGGTCCGTTCCCCGACTGCGACGTTGTATATCTGATTGCGGGCGTCGCTTTGAGAGTGAGCGGCCAGGATGTTCGCCTGGACGGCGTTATCTATATAGCAGAAATCCCGACTGCTTTCGCCGTCGCCATTTATCCTGACGGGCTGGTTTTTTATCATCGCGGCGATCCACTTGGGAATGACTGCCGCGTATGCACCCTCAGGATCCTGCCTGGCACCGAAGACGTTGAAATAGCGGAGCCCTATGCTGGAAAAACCATAGTTTTTCGAAAAGACATCAGCATAGAGTTCATTGACCAATTTCGTGACCGCGTAGGGAGACAGCGGCTTGCCTATCGTGTCTTCCGTCTTGGGGAGCGCCGGGTGATCGCCGTAGGTCGAACTGCTGGCTGCATACACGAAGTTCCTGACCTCATTGTCCCGGGCCGCGACGAGCATGTTCAAAAAACCGTCTATGTTCGAGGCATTGCTGGCGAGAGGATCAGAGAGACTACGGGGTACGGAGCCCAGGGCCGCTTGATGCAACACATAGTCAATGTTCCGAGTCGCCTGGGCGCACGCCGCGACGTCGCGGATGTCGCCCTCAAGGAAATCAAATCGAGCCCATTGCTCGGGTGTAACGAGTGTTTCGATCTCGGCCAGATTCCTCGCGTGGCCCGTCGAGAAATTATCGAGGCCGACGACATCCTGGTTTAGTTTAAGAAGCGTTTCCAGAAGGTTGCTTCCGATGAAACCGGCGACTCCCGTAATCAGCCATCTCTTTGGTTGCGAGATCAAAGAGGCGCGTGCGGTTGCGTAATTCATGATTCTTCAGAGGCGCAGGTCAGATGCATCGCGAGGCAGGACATACTTCAAGTCATATATGACGTGGTCTTTCTTGCCCAGAGCCCGGATGGCATCTTCCGACAGCGCTTTGAATTGTTCGTGGGCAACGGCAAGGATGATTGCGTCGTAGGCCCCCTCGGCCGGCGTGTCTATCGGGGTTATGCCGTGCTCATGCTCGGCTTCGGCCGCGTCGACCCACGGATCATAGACGTCGGCGGTAATGTTGTATGCGCCAAGTTCTTTGAGGATGTCGACGACCCGGGTATTGCGCAGGTCGGGGCAATTTTCCTTGAAAGTCAGGCCCATGACCAAGACGCGCGCGCCCTCGACATGAATGCGCTTGTGCAACATGGCTTTGACCAGTTGCGAGACGACATAGGCTCCCATGCCGTCGTTCAATCTGCGCCCAGCCAGGATGATCTCTGGGTGATACCCGATGCTCTGAGCTTTGTGGGTAAGATAATAAGGGTCTACGCCGATGCAATGGCCACCAACCAGTCCCGGCCGGAACGGCAGGAAGTTCCATTTGGTACCGGCTGCCTTCAACACGGCCTCGGTGTCGATACCCATCTTGTTGAAAATGATGGATAGCTCGTTGATCAGGGCAATGTTGAGGTCGCGTTGTGTGTTTTCAATTACTTTGGCCGCTTCCGCCACGCGGATGCTCTCGGCCTTGTGCGTGCCGGCCGTTATGATCTGGCCGTATAGCTGGTCTACGAGAGCGGCGACTTCCGGCGTGGAGCCGGAGGTAATCTTCTTGATCGTCGATACGCGATGTTCTTTGTCACCGGGGTTGATTCTTTCCGGGCTATAGCCGGCATAGAAATCCACGTTGTATTTCAACCCCGATACACGTTCGAGGACCGGGACGCAGTCTTCTTCAGTGGCCCCGGGATAAACCGTCGATTCGTAGATGACGATGTCCCCTTTCTTGAGGACTTTTCCGATCGTTTCGGATGCCTTGATCAGCGGCGTGAGGTCCGGGCGCTTGTGCTCATCGATGGGGGTGGGAACCGTGACAATGAAGACGTTGCAGGACATCAAATCTTCGATTTGCGAGCTATAACGCAATCCGGTGGCGGATTGCAGTTCTTCGTTACTCACCTCGAGGGTTGAGTCGTGCCCGGCTCGGAGAGCTTTTATTCGCTCGGCGTTGATATCGAAGCCAACAACCGGTTGTTTCTTCCCGAATTCTACCGCGAGTGGCAAGCCGACATAACCAAGACCAATCAGTGCGAGTTTGATGTTTGAAAGTTGCATAGCGACTTTTTTGTCAATGAGCGTGAAGTAGGAATATCTGTATGGGTAGTTGAAAAGGCCGGCGTTTTGCGCCTTGTTCTTGAACTGAGGTTTGACTCTGACTTTCGTGGTTACGCTACTCTACGCTTCTTCTCAACGAAATTAATATTCTGCTGCGGGCCAGGTTCTTCGATCTGGTGCCGGGGGCCGGTTGCGCAAGCGGAAACCATCTCCGCTGCACCTGCCCGCCGTGCCCATGTACCGAAAAAACAGCCTCAAGTATTGGTGATGTCCGTGTCAATCGGGAGCGTGTTCCCAGTTGCCTGGGGGCCAGGCGGCAGTAGGGAATGAGACGCCCGGACGCTAGGGTTGTTGCCGGACAGGCGGCGATTTTCCCTGCGCAGGGCTATTTTCCCGCATTCTCTTGTGGAACGGGGACAAGACCGTGCGCAGCAATCGGAGCGCCCGTTCCCGCTTGGCCGTAACCCACCACCACAGGCCGCAGCAGACGACGAATGTTGCCAGCAGGGTGACCGCGCTGAAGTCGTGCCTGAGTGCCTGAGCCGCGATGAGTCCCGTGAAGACACTGAACAAGGCAAGCAGCACGACGGTTTGCATCGGGCTGGCCCCGGCATCCCGCATGAGGTGGTGTATATGGTTGTGGTCGGCCTTGAACGGTGAAAAACCGCGACGTACTCGATGCAGCATCAGGACCAGGCAATCAATCAGCGGAACAGGAATGAGCCACAAGGCGAGCGCTGGCGTGACAGGGTGATCGGGGGTCTGGGTGAGTCGGAATGACACCCAGGCAACAGTGAAGCCAAGAAAGGCGCTGCCGCCATTCCCCATGAATATCTTGGCGCGATTGCGCCATGGGAAGCGGAAATTGAAAATCAGAAAGGCGAAAAGTGCTCCGCAGATCGGAGCGATGTCGGAGGTGAGCGCCGCGTTGCCCGAATAGCTGGCAGCCGCAGCCAGCATTATTAGCGCGACCAGGCAGAGAGAGCCGGCAAAGCCGTCCACGCCATCGATCATGTTCAGCGCATTGATGAGTCCGACCGTGGCGAAGACCGTGAACGGAATTGACCAGATGCCTAACGAGACGTCATTGAGGCCTAGAAGCGGCCCCAGGTGTTCGGCTCTTACACCGCCCCAGGTCGAGGTGATCAGCGTCGCTATTATCTGGACGACGATGCGAAACCACCATGGCAGGTCGAATTTGTCATCCAGCTGCCCTACGACGATCAGAAGCCCCCCGGCCACGGCAAAAGCCAGGAACTGAGAGAGAGGAGCTTCCGGGCGTAGACCAAAAAAAAGATAGCAGCCAATAATGCCGATAATCATCGCCAATCCACCGACTACGGGAGTCGGAAGGCTGTGGTCTTTACGGCCTGCAGGAAAATCAAGCAGTTGAAATTTTCTGGCTACAGGAATTAGGCTGGCTATGGCCACTGTAGTCAAAATGCCTGCTGCGAGTCCTTTTTGCCAAATAGAAAAATCAATCATTTGTCATAGAGATTGTTGCGATAGTGTATGATTCCCTGCGCCAAATGCAGGGTTCTCGCCGGGGTAAGAGTTTATAAAAAAATCTTGTTCCTGGTCACGGATTGGCGAGGAGCTGGCGCGGGAAGCGGAGATAGGTACTCACTTGGATAGGCAAAGTCGAAAGGTGGCTGCGCGGCGGGCGACATGTCGGATCGTAGGTGGTAAGGTGGAGCTTCAATGGTGCTGTTCCGGGCGCCGACCGATATTTCTCGTTGTCGAGGCCAGGAAAAGAAAAGGGCATGTAGGTTCGTCTGCATGATTGCTTGTTCCCCGTTCAATCGAAGTCCGCGAGTCTAGTCCCCCGGGCGCAAATTTCCCTCGTGGCTCGTTGCCTATCGGCCGCTAGGCGGCCAGGCAGGTTGCATCCAGCAGCGCAACGGCGGCATTCTGATCAGCATGGCGGGCCGTATCAATCCCCCATAGAGGGGATTGCGGAAAGCCGAAATGCCGTTTTTTCAATGAATTCGAGGCGACCTTTAAGGTTAGCATGTCGTGATGTTCCTATATCAGGAAAGCCCTGACAAAGATTGCGTCGGTTTGTACATGCAAAATCAGTTATTCACAAGATTGTGAATTACGGAAGAAAGCGATCAAGGAGTCGGCAAGGTCGGTCTTTCGTTTCCGCAGTGGTTGGCCATGGAAATTTCCCTGGTGGGTAGGCGGGGTGAGCATCGTTGTCCGGTTCAGCGGGAATCGCCGAGGAGCCTCAAATAGAAAGCGTAGATCCGGGATCAGTTCAAGCTCGTCGCCAGTCTGTCCACGCACCGAACCGCCAGCATTTCTTCGTCCGCCTCCACCATCAATCGCAGTTTCGGCTCGGTACCCGACGGCCGGATCAAGACCCGGCCGCGGCCTTGCAGCGTGGCCGACACCTCCCGGTAAGCGGCGGCGAGGCCAGGATGGGACTCCCACTCCAGGTCAGGTTGCAGCTTCACGTTCACCAGTTTTTGCGGCAGCAGCCGCAGTTCGGAGGTCAGGGCCGGCAGGCCCTTGCCGCTGCGGCGTATGGCGGCGATGACCTGGAGCGCGGCGAGGACGCCGTCGCCGGTGGAGTGGCGGTCCAGGCACAGGATATGGCCCGAGCTTTCGCCGCCGAACAGCCAGCCTTTGTCCTGCAGGGCCTGCATGACGTTTTTGTCGCCGACCGGGGTGCGGACGAAAGGAACGCCCAGGTCGGCCATGCGGCGCTCGAAGGCGTAGTTGGTCATGACGGTGCCGGCCACGCCGGCCACCGGGCCTTGCGTCATGCGGTCGCGCACGATCACGTAGAGCAGTTCGTCGCCGTTGTACATGCGGCCGCTCGCATCCACCATCTGTAGCCGGTCGGCGTCGCCGTCCAGGGCCACACCCAGGTCGGCGCGATGTTCCCTGACCTTTTCCGCCAGGGTTTCGGGGTGGGTGGCACCCACCTTTTCGTTGATGTTGAAGCCGTTGGGTTCGCAGCCGACGGGAATGACCGTGGCGCCGAGTTCCCGGAAGACGTTGGGGGCGATGTGGTACGCGGCGCCGTGGGCGGCGTCGACCACGATCCGGAGCCCGTTCAGGTCCATGTCGGACGGGAAGCTGGCTTTGCAGAATTCGATGTAGCGGCCGGCGGCGTCATCCAGGCGTTTCACGCGGCCCAGTCCTTCGGAGGGGGCGCAACCCATGGGTTGGTCCAGGGCGGCTTCGATGGCTTGTTCGGTCTGGTCGGGGAATTTGCTGCCCTGGGCGGAGAAGAACTTGATGCCGTTGTCGTCGAAGGGGTTGTGCGAGGCGCTGATGACGATGCCGGCGGACAGGCGCAGGGCCCGGGTCAGGTAGGCGACGGCCGGGGTGGGGATGGGGCCGGCCAGGACGACGTCCACGCCGGCGGCGGAGAGGCCGGCTTCCAGCGAGGACTCGAGCATGTAGCCGGAAATGCGGGTGTCCTTCCCGATCAGGACGGACGGGCGGTGCCCGCGCGGTGCCTGGGCCAGGAGTACCAGGCCCGCGGCATGGCCCAGGCGCAGGGCGAAGGCGGCATTGATGACCGCTCCGCCCACTTTGCCCCGGATGCCGTCGGTGCCGAAATATTTAGTTTGTGTTGCAGCCATGATTTCTTCCGTGCTTTCTTATTGCTTCATGCTTCTTTGCTTGTCTGCAGGGGAAAGCGACGCCTGGCGCTCCTTGGTCGGGAGTTCCGGTATTGACAGGCCACCATGATTCCCCACTACGGCTTTTATTGAAATCTGCCGTTTAGCCAGCGCAAGCTACACGGACGACAGCATAGGCGGGGAAGTATGACACTCCGCTTCCGCTATGTAACAAAATACGGAGGATGGTCGCTAGAATGGGGTAATGCCCGGGTGGCCGCACGCGGGGCCGCTCGGAGTGACAGCGCTTACAAATTGTTACGCTGTTTAACTAATGTTCGGAGATTTGCGGCCTTTGCCCATCTGGGATAGTCGTCCCGACGGCAGGCTTATTCTTTTGCCCGGTGCAGCACCAGCCACCGGGGGGTACGGAAGCGCACGATGGCTGTATACAGCCAAGTATAGACAGCGATGAAGGTCGCGAGGAATAGCATTAGTACTACCCCCCGATCCCAGAATACCGTGGCCGGCACGATGGCGACGAGGCTGAGCGCCCACAGGTAGGGGGACGTGACCGCATTGCGCTGGGTCAGCAGCCGCGCGTTGCGGGTGCCGATGGCCCACCGTATCACCCGTTTATAGATCAGCATGTGCAGATGCACGCCGTCCGGCATGCTGGGAGACATGCCGCGGAGATATTTCTTTCGATATATGGAGAAAAGCGTTTCAAAGATGGGATAAATGAACAGCAGGGCGGGATACCAGGCCGAGACCACCGGGTTGCGGACCACCAGCAGGATGCCCAGCTCGGCCAGCATGAAGCCCAGGAAATAGGCGCCGCCATCGCCCAGGAAGATCAGGCCGTACGGGTAGTTCCAGACCAGGAATCCGAGGATGGCGCCGATCATGAGGAGCGAACCGCCCAGGATGAGGGGGTCGCTGACCTTGAAGGCGACGTAGCCCAGCGAGGCGAACATGGCCAGCGCCGCGGCGGCGGCCAGGCCGTTGAAGCCGTCGATGATGTTGACCGCATTGACCATCGCGCCCACGCAAACGACCGCGGCCAGGCCGCCCACGAGCGGGATGGCCAGCCAGGCATCGATCAGGGGAATGTCGACGCGCGTGACGGTGGCCTGAAGGAGCAGGGCGGCCAGGACGGCGCCGGCAAACGCGCAAAGCAGCCGCACCAGGGGCCTGATGCGCTTGGTGAGGTCTTCCGCCAGCCCGATGCCGAATACCACGGCCGAGCACAGCAGCAGCAGGCCGAGATCGATGGCCAGGGGGAGATCGCGCGAAGTCAGGGCGGCGACCGCCACGGTACAGCCCGCGACGATGCTCAGGCCGCCTATCCGCGGTACCGGCCGGACGTGGAATTTCTGGATACCGTCCAGATCATGGTCCGCCGTGGCGCCGTCGCGATTGGCGACGCGCACGATGAGCATGGTCACGAGAAGGGAAACTATGAAACTGATCGTCAGATTGAGCATGCACGCTCGTCGCAGGTGAGGGCCAGTCCGCTGCCGGCGGAAAGAATTGTTTAGCTTGCTATGGGTATATCCGACAACCGATGGCGTGTCACGCGATTCCAGGTTTCGCGTGGTATCGCATAATTATCGTGCCGTTACGCTGCGTTACGTCGTGCAAGAAAACAGGGCTGTCGCATGGCAACTTCATCTATAGTCCCAGTGAACTTTCCGGGGGTTGCACCGGACTATATCGCCGGGAAGGCCGGGCCGGGCGCAGCCGCCAGGACGGCTCGTGGGTACCGAAGAATGTTAGTGAGCGCTTATCTTCACTTGCCCGCAACCGGCCGTGGCATCGTACTGGCTCGGCCCATCATCAAATCTGAATCAGGAGTACCCCGTGGGGACCAACGTCTCATCTTCACCCGTCGACATCGCCGCTTCCGCCTTCAAGGCCTATGACATTCGCGGTGTGGTCCCGTCGCCTCTCAGCCCGGAGTTCGCCCGCCGCCTGGGCGCGGCGCTGGCGCTCGAAGCGCGCCGGGCCGGCGTGCGGCAGGTGGCGGTCGGCCGCGACGGGCGGCTGAGCGGACCGGATTTGTCGCAGGCGCTGCAAGCCGGCCTGATGGCCGGCGGCATCGACGTGCTGGACGTGGGCATGGTGCCGACGCCGCTGGTCTATTACGCGGCCAATGTCAGCGGCACGGGGTCGGGCGTGGCGATCACCGGCAGCCACAATCCGCCGCAGTACAACGGCTTCAAGATGATGCTGGGCGGTACGACGCTGTACGGCGATGCCATTACCGCGCTGCGCGAGCCCATGGTGAAAAATGCCGGCGGGGACGCGGCCACTCCGGGTTCCCGCAAGGAGTGGGACGCCGTGCCGGAGTACCTGCAGCGCATCGTCGGCGACGTGAAGCTGGCCCGCAAGATGAAGATCGCGGTGGATGCCGGCAACGGCGTGGCCGGGCCGGTGGCGGTGCAGCTGTTCAAGGCGCTGGGCTGTGAAGTGGTGGAGCTGTTCTGTGACGTGGACGGGACCTTCCCCAACCATCATCCGGATCCCGCCGATCCCCACAACCTGGAAGATCTGATCCGCTGCCTGGCCGAGACCGATTGCGAGATCGGCCTGGCCTTCGATGGCGACGGCGATCGCCTGGGCGTGGTGACGAAGTCGGGGCAGATCATCTGGCCCGATCGGCAGTTGATCCTGTTCGCGCGTGACGTGTTGTCGCGCAATCCGGGTGCCGAGATCATCTATGACGTGAAGTGCAGCCGCTATGTGGCGCAGGAAGTGACGGCCGCGGGCGGCAAGCCGCTGATGTGGAAGACCGGGCATTCGCTGGTCAAGGCGAAGCTGAAGGAAACCGGTGCCCCGCTGGCCGGCGAGATGAGCGGGCATATTTTCTTCAAGGAGCGTTGGTACGGTTTCGACGATGGCCTGTATACCGGCGCGCGGTTGCTGGAGATCGTATCCCGCTCGGACGATCCTTCGGCGGTGCTGGAAGCCTTGCCGCAGGCCAAGTCCACGCCCGAGCTGAAGATGGAGACCGCCGAGGGTGAGCAGTTCGAGGTGGTCAAGCGCCTGCAGGAGCAGGGGCAGTTCACCGGTGCGCGCGAGGTGATCACGATCGATGGCGTGCGGGTGGAATACGCGGACGGCTTCGGGCTGGCCCGCGCCTCGAACACGACACCGGTGGTGGTGCTGCGTTTCGAGGCGGATGATGACGCCGCGCTGGCGCGCATCCAGCAGGATTTCCGCACGCAGTTGCTGCGCGTCGCACCCGACGCCAAGCTGCCGTTCTGAGGAGGGGAGACCATGCAGGAAGGGGCTCCCGCCCATCTGGCGCCGTTCACCGCACCGTTGGCCGAGACGGCCGAGTGGCGTGCCTTCGTCGAGGCTGCCCGTCGGGCGGACCGCCGAGCGGGGACGCTGCGGATGATCGAGGCGGCGGGCTTGTCGGTGGACCTGAGTACACAGGCGCAGTCCGACGAATTGTCGGCCGCGGGGGCGTTGCTGCTGGCCGCGCGTGATTTCGAGGCCGCGCGGGCCCGCCTGCTGGAAGGCGGCATTGCCAATTGCACGGAAAACCGCGCCGCGTGGCACACCGCGCTGCGCGCGGAAGAGCCGCCCGGGCGGGTGGCGGGCCGGGTGCTGGCCGAGCGGGATCGCGTGCGCGCCTTCGTGCGCCATGTGGATGCGGAGGGGCGCTATGACAGTGTGGTGCACATTGGCATCGGGGGCAGCGATTGGGGACCCAAGCTGGTGGTGGCGGCGCTGGGCTATGCGGGAACCCGCCGGCAGATGCGCTTCGTTTCCAATATCGACGGGCATGCCATCGAGGCGGGGCTGGTCGGCCTCGACCCGCTGCGCACGCTGGTGGTGGTGTCGTCCAAGTCGTTCAGTACGACCGAGACGCTGCATAACGCCGACTGCGCGCTACGCTGGCTGCGCGAGGCCGGCGTCGCCGATCCGTGGGCGCAGGTGGTTGCAGTGACGGCCAACCCCGAGGCGGCCCGGGGCCTGGGCGTGGCGCCCGAGCGCATCTTTACCTTCTGGGACTGGGCCGGAGGCCGCTATTCGGTCTGGTCGGCCATCGGGCTGCCCATTGCGCTGGCGCTGGGCGCCGAGGCGCTGGACGGGCTGCTGCAGGGCGCGGCCGCGATGGACGGGCATTTCTCGACGGCGCCGCCGGCGGCCAATGCGCCGGTGCAACTGGCGCTGGCGGGGCTGGCCAACCGCAATGTGTTCGGTTATCCCTCGCTGAATATCGCCCCCTACGATGCGCGGCTGGTCCATCTCGTGCCCTATCTGCAGCAGTTGGAGATGGAGTCGCTGGGCAAGTCGGTCGACCTCCAGGGGCGGCCGGTCACGACGTCGACCGGGCCCGTGGTCTGGGGCATGCCCGGCACCGATGGCCAGCACACCTTTTTCCAGTGGCTGCACCAGGGGCCGGAGGGCGCCCCGGTGGATTTCATTGTTTGCCGCGAGGCGGACCACCCTTATCCGGAGCATCACCGGCTGCTGGTGGCCAATTGCCTGGCCCAGCGCGAGGCGCTGCTGCGTGGCAAGCCGGTGTCCGTGCTGGAGGAGGAACTGGCGCCCAAGGAAAGCGATCCGGCGCGAGTATCCTGGCTGGCGCGCCACAAAATGCATCCCGGCGGCCGGCCGTCCACGCTGATCGTGCTGCCGCGCCTGAGCGCGCATGCGTTGGGCGCACTGCTGGCGCTGTACGAGCACAAGGTGTTCGTGCAGGGCCTGGTGTGGGGCATCAATCCCTACGACCAGTGGGGCGTCGAATACGGCAAGGTCCTGGCCACGGGGATCGCGCAAGAGCTGGCGGGGCTGGCATCGGCCGGCGGTCACGATGCGTCCACTGCGTACTGGGTGGCGCAGTGGAGCAATGGCGGGATGTAGGCTGGCCGCTCAATCCAGCAGTGCTGGATCCCAGGCGTGGACGACCTGGCGCTGTTCGCCCAGGCCGGGGATCCCGAGCGTGATGACGTCGCCCGCCTTGAGGTAGACCGGCGGCTTCTGGCCCAGCCCGACGCCGGGCGGCGTGCCCGTCGCGATCAGGTCGCCCGGTTCGAGCGTGGTGAAGCGGCTGATGTAGCTGACCAGGAAATCCACGCCGAAGACCATGTTGCGCGTGCTGCCGTCCTGGCGGCGCTTGCCGTTCACGTCCAGCCACAGGCGCAGGTCCTGCGGGTCCGGTATTTCGTCGGCCGTGACCAGCCAGGGACCGATCGGGCCGAAGGTGTCGCAGCCCTTGCCCTTATCCCATTGGCCGCAGCGTTCGAGCTGGTATTCGCGTTCCGACACGTCGTTGATGACGCAGAAGCCGGCGATGTGCCGCCGGGCGTCCGCGGGGTCGACGTAGCGGGCACGCGTGCCGATGACGATGCCCAGCTCGATTTCCCAGTCGGTCTTGGTGGAGTCGCGCGGCATGACGATGGGGTCGTCGGGACCCTGGATGCAGCTGTTCCACTTGGCGAACAGCACCGGTTCTTCTGGAACGGGTTGGTTGGATTCGGCCGCGTGGTCGCTGTAGTTCAGCCCGACGCAGATGAATTTCCCCGTGCCGCTGCAAGGCGCGCCCAGCCGTGTTCCGGCCGGGACGATGGGCAGGCGCCCGGTATCCAGCGCGCGCAGGCGGTCCAGTTGCGCGGGGGACAGGGTGGCGGCGGTAATGTCGTCCAGGTGCCCGGACAGATCGCGAAGCGTGCCGTGCTCGTCCACGAGGCCGGGTTTTTCGTGGCCCTTGGGGCCGTGGCGTAGAAGTTTCATGGGTGATGGATGATGGGTTGCGGCCGGACCGTCAAAGCGAAACGCGCGGGATGTGGGCTTGTTCGATGACGCCGGCCCATTTGCGGATTTCCTGGCGGGTCTTGTCTTCAAGCTCTTGGGGAGTGGAACTGGCGGCGATGGCGCCCTGCGCACTCAGCTTTTCCTTGACCGACGTATCCGCCAGGGCGAGCGCGGTCTCGCGGGCGAGGCGGTCGACGATGGCGCGTGGCAGGCCCGCGGGGCCCACCAGCGCCGTCCAGGTGTAGGCCTCGAAGCCGGCCATGCCCGATTCGACGAAGGTCGGGACTTCGGGCAGCGAAGGCAGGCGCTGGTCGGCGCCGATGGCGAGCGCGCGCACCTTGCCGCTCTTGATGTGCTGGTAGGAGGCGAGCGCATTGTCGAACATCACGGAGACTTGTCCGCTGATCAGGTCGGCCAGGGCCAGGCTGCTGCCTTTGTAGGGGACATGCACGATGTCCAGTCCCTGCTGGCTCTTGAGCAACTCCATGGTCAGGTTGGGCGGGGATCCGATGCCGGGCGAGGCGTAGTTCAGCTTGCCCGGGTTGGCCTTCACCCAGCGTATGAATTCCGCGAGAGTCCTGGCGGGGACCGAGGGATGCACGTTCAGTACCAGCGGCAAGATGGATGTGAGCGAGATCTGCGCGAAGTCCTTGAGCGGATCGTAGGGCATGCGTTCGAACAGGCTGATGTTGACCGCATGCGGGCCGTTGCCTGTCAGGAGCAGGGTGTAGCCGTCCGCGGGTGCGCGGGCGGCGGCCTCCTGGCCGATGATGCCCGAGGCGCCGGCCCGGTTGTCGACGATGAAGCTCTGGCCCAGCGACGCGGACAACTTGTCGGCCAGGATGCGGGCGATGATATCGGTGGCCCCGCCGGCGGGGAAGGGGACGATCATGCGGACTGGCCGGTTGGGCCAGTTGTCTTCCTTGGCGCGGGCGGCCTGCATGACGGGGGCCATGGCCGCGGCAGCCGTCAGTCCGAGAAGCGTTCGGCGTTTCATGGTGGCGGTTTCCTTGGTGGTCGGGGCGCGGTCCGCGTCAATGCCCGGCAGGGCGGTAGAACGGCGCATCGCCCTGGATCGTCGTACGCCGCATCAACCGGCGGTGGGTGTTGTCGAAGTCGGTGGCCCGATGCATGGTCGACCGGTTGTCCCAGAAAACGAGATCGCCCGGCTGCCACTTGTGGCGGTACACGAAGGCGGGCTGGGTGGCGAACTCGCTCAGTTCCACGACCAGGCGGCGGCCTGCCTCGTCGTCCATGCCTTCGATGCTGCGGGTCAGTCCCGCGCCGACGTACAGCGCCTGCCGGCCCGTGGAGGGATGGGTGCGCACCAGCGGATGGGCGACAGGCGGCGTCCTGGCTTCTTCTTCCGGCGTGAGCGGCTGGCGGTGGCCCAGGTAGGTGCGGTAGTGCCAGGGGTAGTCGTGGATGCCGCGCAGGCCGGCCAGTTGCTGCCGCCTGGCGGCGGGGAGCGCATCGTGGGCCGCGAACATGCTCGCGAATTCCGTGTCCGCCCCTTGTGGCGGGCACTCGACGCCGTACAGCAGCGATCCCATGCTCGGGCGGGGCAGGAAGGACATGTCGGAATGCCAGAGCATGCCCGCCCGGTCGGCACCGATCTTCTCCCCTTTTTCATTGGTGATGTTGGAAAGAATGGTGACTTCCGGGCAGTCGGCCATGTTGAAGCGATTGACCACGTGTCCGATCAGCGGGCCGAAGTGGGCGCTGAAGTCGCGGTGGGCGATGGGCGGCAGGTCCTGGTCCCGGAAGATCACCACGCCATGCCGTTCCCAGGCGTTCCGGATGTCGGTGACGGCGTCGGCGGAGATCGGCCGGGAAAGATCCACGCCTTCGAGCTGGGCGCCGACGTGCTCGGCAAGCTTGCGGACGGTAAGGCCGCTGGGGGTGAGATAGCTATCTGACAGTCTGCTTTCGTTCATTTCGTCTCCTTTTGTCTGATTGTCGACAATATATGATCGGACTGTCAAGATACGGATTTACCCTCTGGTTTTGCGGTGGCTACGCGGTCATTCGCGTGGAAAAACCAGGGGCTGGCTACTTCGTTTGTTTGTCGACAATGACTGCCGGGCCGGTGAGGCGGTGTGGCGGCGTCAGGGCGCGAGTACGCTCAACGCATAGGCCAGGTTGTCATGCACCAGCTTCTGGCCGCACCGGTTGGCCGTGTCCTGATCCTGCTTGCGCAGCGCCGCGAGCAGGTCGCGCCAATTGTCCAGCGACTGCCGGCGGCGCGAGGCGGCGGACAGCCCCAGGTTGGTGTAGCGGGCGATCTGCAGCGACATCTGGTTCAGCATGCTGGCCAGCTTCTTGTTGCCGCAGTGTTCGCAGATCAACTGGGCCATGCTGGCGGAAAGGGCCGCGTGCTCCAGCGCCTGAGCCTGTTCGTCGGCGCCGTCGAGCGCCGACATGCGCGCCAGCGTATCTTCCAGCCGGCGCAACAGGGCGTCGGTACGGCAGCGCGCGAACAAGTCGCAGGCCACGCCCAGCAGCGCGGCGCGGATCTGGTAGATCTCGACCATTTCATCGTGGCTGAGCGCCGTGACCTTGGCGCCATGGCGAGGCTGTATGGATACCACGCCGTCGCGTTCGAGAATGCGGAAGGCCTCGCGCACGCTGCTGCGGCTGACCCCGAAATAGCCGGCGAGCGGGATTTCGCGCAGGCTGGCGCCGGGCGCGATCTCGTTTTTCATGATCGCTTCGGCGATGGCTTCGGCGACCTGCTCGGGCAGGCTCGTGAGATTGGGAGGGGACCGTAGCAGCAGGGAGTCGAGAGCCATGAAGCGATTGCTCGTTGGAATGGGAAGTAGTCGGTCAGCCCGGCGCGGGCGGCTTGCCGGGGTATTGTCCGACAAATCGGTGCCGGCGGGGCCCGCGGCACGAGCGTCCGTTTTCGGAACCAGGCCCTCTGTTGATGGCGGGGGGCGCGCACCGGTTAAAATCCGCCCTTTCCACGCAGCCGGTTCCGCACCGGCTTCCGTCCGTGCCCCGCATCCTCCTCGTCAAGACCTCGTCCATGGGCGACCTCGTCCATGCGCTGCCCGCCGTCTCCGATATCGCCCGCCACATGCCGGGCGCGCGGATCGATTGGGTGGCCGAAGAGGCATTCGCCGCCATTCCCGCCCTGCATCCACGCTTGAACGCCGTCATTCCCGTGGCGCTGCGCCGCTGGCGCAAGGCCTGGTGGTCGGCGTCGGTGAAGGCCGAGCGAGCGGCTTTCCGCAGGCGGCTGAGCGAGCATCGGTATGACGCCGTGATCGACATGCAGGGGCTTTGGAAGTCGGCCATGGTGGCGCGCCTCGCCAACGGGCCTCTGCATGGCTGCGATCTGCGTTCGGCGCGGGATCCCTTCGCGTCTTTTTTCTATCGCTATCGCCACCGGGTGGTGTTCGAGCAGTCGGCGGTGGTGCGCATGCGGGAACTGGCGGCCTTTTCGCTGGGGTATGACCTGGCCGGCGCGCCGGATTTCGGCATCCGCGCCGAGCCGCCCGCGGGGCTGCCCGCGCGTTATGCCGCGATCATGCCGTCGGCCAGCCGGCCGACCAAACTGTGGTCCGAGGCGTCGTGGCGCACGGTGCTGGAGCGGCTGGCGGTGGCCGGGCATGCGCCGCTGGTGTTCGCCGGCACCGAGGACGAGGCGGCCCGCGCGCAGCGCCTGATCGCGGGCATACCGGACGCCCGGGCGCTGCCGCGCATGGGGCTGGCCGAGGTGGCCGGCGTGCTGGCGGGCGCATCGGTGGTGGTGGGGCTGGACAGCGGGTTGACGCACCTGGCGGGCGCGCTGGGGCGGCCCACCATCGGCATCTACGCGGATTACGACCCGGCGCTCGCGCCGGTGACGGGTTCGGCCTATACGGCCAGCCTGGGCGGACGGGGGACGCCTCCTTCGTGCGAGCAGGTGCTGGCCGCCATCGGGCAGGCCCTGCCCGCCGGCGCGGCGGTCTCCGGAGCGGCGCGTTGATGCGGGGCGCGGTGTTGCAGGCCGTGTATTCGCTGGTGTGGCGGCTGGCCACGCCCTTTCTGTTGTGGCGCATCGGGCGCCGCGCGCGGCGCGAACCCGTGTACGGCGTCCATCCGGCGGAGCGTTTCGGCTTCTACGGCAGCGGCCGGCATGCGCCGGCGCGCGGCGGTTTCCGGGCGGCGCCAGTCTGGGTGCATGCGGTCAGCCTGGGCGAGACGCGCGCGGCGCAACCGCTGATCCGCGCGCTGCTGGATCGTGGCCTGCCGGTGCTGCTGACCCACATGACGGCAACCGGCCGCACCGAGGGAGGGCGCCTGTTCGAGCAGGACATCTTGCAGGGCAGGCTGCGCCAGGCCTGGCTGCCCTATGACATGCCGGGCGCCGTGCACCGTTTCTACCGGTATTTCGCGCCGCGTTGCGGCCTGCTGGTCGAGACCGAGGTCTGGCCCAACCTGGTGTCGGGCGCGCGGCGCTACGCCGTGCCGATCGCCCTGGTCAGCGCGCGGCTGTCGGCCTCGTCCGCGCGCAAGACGATGCGGGTGGCTGGCCTGGCGCGACGCACCTACGGGCGTCTGGACGCCGTGCTGGCGCAGACCCGGGCCGATGCCGAGCGGCTGCGGCGGGTGGGCGCGCGCGATCCGCAGGTGGTCGGCAACCTGAAGTTCGACCTGCAGTTGCCCTATGACCTGATGCAGGCAGGCGCCGCCTGGCGTCAGCGGCTGGGCCGGCCGGCCATTGTCTGGGCCAGTACGCGCGAGGGGGAGGAAGAGGCCATCCTGGCCGCGTTGCGCGAGATGCCTCGCACGCGGGGAGGACTGGCGCCGCTGGCCGTGCTGATCCCCCGCCATCCCCAGCGTTTCGACGAGGTGGCGGCGATGGTGCTGGCGTCGGGGCTCTCCATGCGGCGCCGCTCGACCATGCCCGGCATGCCGTTCGGCTGGGTCGATCCGGAGACCGCCGTGCTGCTGGGCGACAGCCTGGGCGAGATGCCGTTCTACTACACCGCCGCCGACGTGGCCATCGTGGGGGGCAGCTTCGCGCCGCTGGGCGGGCAGAACCTGATCGAAGCCGCCGCCTGTGGCGTGCCGGTCATCGTCGGTCCGCATACCTTCAATTTCGCGCAGGCCTCGGAAGACGCGATCGAGGCCGGTGCCGCATTGCGCGCGGACAGCGCCCAGGCGGCCTGGCGTCTGGCGCTGGAACTGATCGACGATGGCGACCGCCGCGCCGGCATGCGCGCCGCCGCGGGCCGGTTCAGCGCCACGCACACCGGCGCGACGCAGCGGGTGATGCGGGCGGTGGGGCCCTGGCTGGGGTGAGCGCCTAGCGGGCTTGCAGCCCCGCCGCTGCCTCTTCCAGGCACGCGATCATCAATTCCGAGCCGGGCGTCAGTCCCCGATTCCGGTTCCACAGCACTCCGCGCGGCCGCATCAGATGAGGGAAGCTCAGCGGCAGCACCGTCAGGGGCTCCGATGCGTCGGCCGCAACGGCCCCGGCCATCACGGCGATCGCGTCGGTGACGTGCAGGTAGGCACGCGCCAGGTGTGTGGACAAGGTTTCGACATAGTTGTTGGGCAGCGTCATGCCATGTTCTTCCAGCGTGCGCTCCAGCGGCGCGCGCAGGATGCTGCCCGTCGGCGGCAGGATCCACGGATAGGGTTGCAGGTCCGACCATTTCAGGCGCCTGCGCCGGGCCAGCGGGTGCTGGTGCCGCGTCATGAGCTGCACGGGGTCGTCCAGCAGTTCCTTTTCCTCGAAGCCGTCGGCGGCGCTGCGCAGGGGCAGCCGGCCAACCACGAGATCCACGCGGCCTTGCCAGAGTTCGGGCAGCAGGGTCTGGGCGGTGCCTTCGGTGACCAGTACGTTGGTGTGGGGGGAGCGCTGCTTGAGGATGGCGATGGCCTGCGGAAGCAGCATGGAGGTGGCGGCGGGGAAGGCACCGATGTGGATCTTGCCCACCGCGCCCGAGCTGAGCGAGTTGAGTTCGTCGCGCGCCTGGTGCAGTTCGGTCAGCAGGGTGCGGGCATGGCGCACCAGGCATTCGCCGTAGGCCGTGGGGCGCAGGCCCTGGGCGGTGCGGGTGAAGAGTTCCAGGCCCAGGCCTTTTTCCAGTTCGGCCAGGGCCTTGGAAACCGCGGGCACGGTGACGTGCGAGCTTTCGGCCACCTGCTTGAGGTTGCCGTGATCGTACAGCGCCGTAATGAGTCGGAGGTGGCGTGCCTTCAAGTTGATCTGGAGATACCAGTCGATCTGCGTCATGCCGCCCCCAGGGATAAAGTCTGCTGCCGGTTGTTCAAGCCGGGGGATTTTACTCAACCGGCCCCGGCGTGCCGTGTAGGCTCGGCCTAACCGGAAGTTAAGGCCGAGCTGGCGATTACTGGCGTTGCCGGCGGCCGGGCGCACCGAACGAAGCCTGCCCCTTGATGCCGGCCGCCACGGTTTCCACGTGGCGCACGAGCGCCGTGGCCTCGGGCGAGAGGGGCCGGAGCGCCGAATAGTACACCTCGGTCCAGAGCACGATGCGAGGCCGGAAGGGGCGCAACACGATATCGGAGAAGATGCCGCCCGCGAGCAGCAGGGGGTTGATCAGGGCGATGCCGACCTGCTCGCGCACCAGGGCGCACGCCGCCAGCGAATTCCTGGCCAGCACCGGCGCGCGCACGCGCACGCCGGATTCGCTGAGCGTGGCTTCGACCAGGATCGTGGTCGGCGAGTCGTCGGGCAGGGCGATCAGCGTTTCTCCCTGGAGATCGTCGGGCCGCACGAGGGCCCGGCCGGCCAGCCGGTGTCCTGGCGGCAGCGCCGCCACCAGGAGATCTTCCGATATCGTCCGCCGTTCGCACAGCTCGAGGTTGCTGGCCGACTGCGGCAGCGGCTGGTTGGTGACGCCTACGTCGATTTCCTGGTGGGCGACCAGTTCCAGCGTGTCGTGCGGCGTCTCGACCCGCAGGTCCACCTCCACGTCGGGCATCTCGCGCCGCAGCCTGCTGACGGCCTGGGGCACGATCGCGATCAGTGGCGGCGCGTGTGCGGCGATGGTCACCCGGCGCTGTTTTCCGCGCTCGAGTTCATAGGCCATGTCCAGGGCGAAATCCAGTTGCTGGGCCGCGCGGTTGGCATGGGGCAGCCATTGCTTGGCGGCCGCCGTGGGCCGCAGGCGCCCGCCGGAGCGATCGAACAAGGCCACTCCCGTTTCGCGCTCCAGGAGCCGGAGGATCTTGCTGACCGCGGGCTCGGACACGCCAAGCTTGAGGGCGGCCTCGGCCAGGCTGCGGCTTTTCATGACCGCCGCGAACACGCGCAGGTGGCGACTGGTCAGGACACGGGGCATGGAAAATTCGCCTTAACTGAAAGTTAAGTAAATGTAGGCAAAACCGAGGTGGAGGGCAACCTACACTGGTTTTCCCCACACGCCCCGCGGCATCGGCCGCTGAACCAGGAGTCGCCATGCCAGCCCGACTGATCGGCTTGTTCTTGTTCTGTCTGCCCTTTTCCCTGGCCGCCCAGCCCTCGGCTTTTCCCAACCGCCCCCTCAGCATCGTGGTTACGACGGCGGCCGGCGGATCGGTGGACGCCATTGCCCGCGCGATTGCCGCCGACCTGGGCAAGACGCTCGGACAGCCCGTCGTGGTCGAGAACCGGCCTGGCGCCAATGGCAACATCGCCGCCCAGCATGTGAAGGCCTCGGCACCCGACGGTCATACGCTGCTGATGCTGAGTTCCAGCACGTTCACCCTCAATCCGTTCGTCCTGGAGCGCGTGCCCTTCAACCCGGAGAAGGACTTCGTTCCGGTGGCGATGACGGCCGGGCTCAACATGGTGCTGGTGGTCGCGCCGGGCACCCGGGCGGGCACGCTCGAGGAACTGGTTGCCGCGATGAAGGCGCGGCCCGGCGAACTGAACTACGGGTCGTCCGGCAACGGGTCGCTGCCCCAGGTCGCGGCGGAGCTGCTGGCCATACGGACCGGCACCCGCGCGACCCATGTTCCCTACAAGGGCATCGCGCCGGCCTTGAACGACTTGTTGGCGGGCCAGATCGATTTCATGTTCGACTCCGGTACCGCGATGTCCCATATCCAGGCCGGCAAGCTGCGCGCGTTGGCCGTGATCGGCCCCAACCGGCTGCCCATTTTCCCGGACGTGCCGACGTTCAAGGAAGCCGGCGTGGCCGGCATGGAAGTGGCCGCCGGCTGGCACGGCATTTTCGCGCCCGCCGGCACGGATCCGGCCGTCGTCGATCGGCTCAATGCCGAGATCAACAAGAGCCTGCGATCGGCCGCCATGCGCGAGCGGATGAACAGCATGGGGTTCGAGAGCGTCGCGCTGCCGGCCGCCGGGCTTGGCCGTGCCTTGCGCCAGGATTTGCAGCGGTTGGGGCCGATCGTGAAACAGGCCGGCATCACCGCCTATTGAACCGGCACGGAGCGCTTCACCATGAATCGCGACGTCCGCGTCCCGTTGGTGCTCATTCCCGGCCTGCTCTGCAACGACGTGCTGTGGGCGCCCCAGCGAGTCGGCCTGCACGACTGCGCCGACATCTGGATTCCCGACCTGTCGCGCGCCGCCAGCCTGCCCGAGGCGGTGGAGCGGATGCTGGCCGATGTCCCGTTCGAGCGGTTCGCGCTGGCCGGGCTGTCGATGGGAGGCTACCTGGCGGCGCTTGCCGCCTTGCGTTCGCCCGACCGAGTCGAGCGGCTGGCCCTGTTGAACACGCGTGCCCATGCCCTGGAGACCGAGGCGGGACGCCAGCGCCGCAACGCCCAGATCGAGTTGGCCCGCCGGGACTTCGCGGCGCTGGTGGAGCAGTTGCTGCCGGCCCTGCTGCGTCCGCAAGCCCTGCGGGACGCGGCGCTGGCGCAGGGCGTCCGGGACATGTCCCTGTCATTGGGCGTCGATGTGTTCATCCGCCAGCAGGAGGCCAACATGAGCCGGCCGGCCATCGCCCACAGGCTGGAGCACATCGCCTGCCCGACCTGGATCATCGGTGGCGACCAGGACGCCATCGCGCCACAGGAAAGCCAGCATGCCCTGGCTCGGGCCATCGCGGGTTCCCATCTGCGCATATTGCGCGACTGCGGGCATCTGTCGACGCTGGAGCACCCCGGCGCGGTGACCCAATTGCTTAGGCAGTGGCTCGACAGCCCGGGCCTGCCATCCCGACCCTACCAAGGAGCAACACCATGACGTCCCTTTCCACGGCGCCCTCGACGGACCTGGGTATCGAGCAGATCGGCCAGCGCCAGGTGGCGCGTTTCCGCGACCGCAAACCCGACTGGGAGGCATTCGAAGACGCGAAGCTCGACGGTTTCCGGCGCGCCCAGCATCGCTTCATCGGAGCGGGCGGATCCGCCAAGCATGGCGATCCCAGCGTGATCCCGCCGCTGGGCTTCACCCTGAGCATCATGTTCGTGCCGCCCGGCCAGGGCAATGCCGCCCATACCCACGAAGTGGAAGAAGTGTTCTTCGTGCTGCGGGGCTTCCTGGACGTGTTCCTGGAGGACGCGGCCGGCAACCGGTTCGAGACCCGTCTGGGCCCCTGGGAATGCGTCTCCTGCCCGCCGGGCGTCATGCACGGCTATCTGAACGCAAGCCTGGAGCCGGTCTATTTCCAGGTGATGCTGGGCAAGTCCCGCCCCGGCGCGCTGAACTACCAGGATGAAGCCCTGCGCGCCGCGGTGGCGGTCAATCCAGCGCGCCGGTGACGTCGTCGAACAATTCGTCCACAGTGAACCGGCGCGGAATGATCTTCTGCTCGTACGACCACTCGATGGCCATCTCCAGGCCTTTGCGGTTGGCTTCCAGGCCCAGCGGCGGCAGGGTTTCCAGCGCGGCGGCCGGGGCAAGCGCGCGGCTTTCCCCGATCATCCGGTAGATCTCGCGCACGGCCTCGGGATGCTTGCGCGTGATGTCCTGGTGGATGGCGAAGACGTGGTTGATGGGCACGACGCCTTCGCGCTGGTACCAGGCCTTGGCGGCCGCGATGGGCTCGGGAACCAGGGTCTGCACGCGCGGATCCTTGGGCATGTCGTTGCCGAGGATGGCGGCGGCCAGTTCGCCGTTCAGCATCATCTCGGGAATCGACGAACCCTTGGGCAGCATGTGGCAATTGGGCGGGTCGCGGTATTCGGCCAGGTGCGATTCGTCCACGGTGTACCACTCGACCTTGTTGGGATCGACGCCGTATTCGTGCTGCAGGATGCCGCGCACCCACAGGCCGGTGGTCTGCGCATAGGTGCGCACGCCCACTTTCTTGCCTTCGATGTCCTTGGGGTCGAGGTGGCCGAGTTCCTTGTTGAAGCCTATGCAGTGGTGCTGGAAGCGGCCGACCATGGGGGCGGGCAGGATCACGTACGGCTTGCCGTAGGCCTTGGCCTGGAGGTAGGTGACGATGGCCAGTTCGCCCGCGTCGAAGGCGTTGTCGCGGATCATCGGCTTGAAGCCGTCGTGCGCGGTCTTGGGGCCGCAAAAGTCGAGCTGGACGATGTCCGAGGCGACGCGGCCGTCCTTCATGGCCGCGGCGACCGGCGAGTCGGCCAGGTTGGTTTTCAGCGTGACGCGCGTGGCGTGTGCGGTGGTCATGGGGTCAGTCCTTCAGCACGGGGTAGAGCTTCTGCGCGGTGCCGGCCATGATCCAGTGCTGGTCGGCGGCGGGCAGGAAGGCGATGTAGTCCTTGAACGCCTTGACGATGTCGGCCAGGCTGTCCTCGGCGGCGGGGAAGTTGGAGCCCCAGGCGATACGGTCGGCGCCGAATTCCTGGACCACGCGGCCGAAGAAGGTTTCGGGGGTGGCCTTGCCGGAATACGCGGACTCGGTGTTGCGGCTGCTGAGCTTGAGGTACAGGTTCTTGAAGCGGGCCAGGTCGAACAAGTGCTGGGCGCCGGCATAGGGCGGGCCGCTGGTGATGTCCGGCTTCATCATGTGGTCGACGATGGCGAGGGTGTCGGGGAAAGCGGTCAGCAGCTTCTCCAGCGCCGGGATGGCGGCCTTGGTGATCTGGACGCACACGGGGATGTTCAGTTCTCCCGCCAGGCGCCAAGCCGGATGCAGGGCGGGGTCTTCCAGCGTGGGCGCCTGGCCCGGCATGGTGCTGCCGGTGGTGAAAATGCGCAGCCCGGCCAGGCCGCGTCCGGTCCAGTAGCGGATCTTCTGCGTGGCGTCGGGCGCGAGCATGTCGACCGAGTAGACGCCGGCGAAGCGCTTGGGCTGCTCGGCGACCGAGTCGGCCACGTAGGCGTTGTCGAAGCCGTAGGTGGTCGACGAGTGGACGATGGCGGCCTTGTCGATGCCGGCGGCGTCCATGGCGGCGGCGTACTGTTCGAAGGTGGCGGGCCGGGTGGCGGACCAGCCCGAGCGCTCGCCGCCCAGCGGGTCGAGCGGATAGCGGGTGGTGTCGGGCGAGATGATGTGCGGATGGATGTCGATCAGGCGTGTGGTCATGGCGGTGTCGCGCAAAGGGTGGATGTCGTCGGGAGGGCCGCGCCGGGTCAGGCGCCGACGTCGATGAACATGTCGTCGACGGCGTAGCGCTTCTTGAGCAGGCCTTGCTGGTGGCAGTAATTCATCATGGCTTCGATGGACGGCCGGTTGGCCTCGATGCCGTAGGGCAGGGGGTCGCCCACGATGCGGCCCATGGCGCGGTAGTGTTCGTCCTTGTCCGACACCGATTCGCCAGCGGCCAGTTGGCGCGAGTAGATGTTCTTCGAGGCCAGGAAGGCGTCGTACAGGGCCTTGCCCACCCACGGGTGCTTGGCCAGCACTTCGTCCTTGACGGTGATCAGGCCGTGCACGGGGTAGATGCCGGTCTTGCGGTACCACTCGGCTTCGAGCCGGTCGGCATCGGGGAACATTTCGCGGTATTCCGGCGGCTTGATCCGCCCGCCCGCCTGCCAGCCGTCGGCCGGCGCGCCGGCGCGGCCGATGCCGGCGTTGTCGGTGAAGGCGGCCGACAGGTAGCCGCTGGCCATCAGGTCCACCAGCGATTTGCCGTCCCTGGCCTGTTCGACGTTGGGCGGCAGCTGGAGCGAGGAGACGTGTTCCTCGTCGTCCACCACCCAGGTGATGCGCGAGTTGTCGACGCCGTAGTCGTTGGTCAGGATGCCGCGCGTCCAGATGCCGGTGGTGACCGAATAGGCGCGCACGCCCGCGCGCTTGCCTTCGAGGTCGCGCGGCTCGCGGATGCCGGCGTCGTCGCGGTAGACCAGGCCGGCATGGTGGAAGCGGCGGAAGATGAAGACGGGCAGGGCCTTGAACGGGGCGCCGGCCTCGCGGGCGATCATGTAGGTGGCGGGGGCCATTTCGCAGACGTCGAACTCGACGTCGCGCACCATGCGCCGGAAGGCCGCGATGATGGGCTTGATCTCGACGAAGTCCGGCTGGACGCCGTCGATGGGAACGTCGCCGCGCTTGAGCGCCGCGGTGTGGCCGTAGGTGGCGATGGCGATCTTCAGGGGAAGGGGCTGCTTGGATGTCATGGCTGCTTGGTCGGAGGGAAGGCGGGAATGGTGCGACGTGTCAGTTACCTATGGCCCGCATGGGATGAAACGGATGTCACGCGGCCGAGGACGCCGCGGATCCGGCTCCGCCGGTCCGCCAGCGTCGCCCCCTGGGGGGCGCCCGAAGGGCGTAGGGGGGGTCATATCTCATTGTCGACGTAGAGGAGGCCGGCGGCCTCGAGGCCCTGGCGCATGTTGGCCACGTCCAGCGACAGTTCGCCGGCCAGGTAGCGCTCGCGCGATTTTTCTTCCTTGGCGGTGCGCTGGCGCGCCAGTTCCAGCGTGCGGGCGATCTCCAGGCGGGGCACGACCACCACGCCATCGTCGTCCGCCACGATGGCATCGCCCGGATTCACGTTCATGCCGGCGCATACCACCGGCAGGTTGACGTGGCCCAGCGTGGCCTTGACCGTGCCGCGCGCCGAAATGGCGCGCGACCACACGGGAAAGCGCATCTCGGTCAGGGTGCGCACGTCCCGGCAGCCGGCGTCGATGACCACGCCCTGGATGCCGCGCGTCTTGAGCGAGGTGCAGATCAGGTCGCCGATCATGCCGTCGGTGTTCTCGCACATGACGCCCACCACCAGGATGTCGCCCGGCCGGCATTGCTCGATGGCCGCGTGCAGCATCCAGTTGTCGCCCGGCGCGGTCAGCGCGGTCACGGCGGAACCGGCGATGCTGGCGCCGGCGTAGATGGGGCGCAGGTACGGCGCCATCAGGCCGGCTCGTCCCATGGCCTCGTGCACGGTGGCCACGCCGTGCACGGCCAACTCGGCGATGAGGTCCTGCGGGCCGCGCGGGATGTTGCGTACGACGACGTTCTTCATGTTGCTCTCGTTCAGTTGATGGGGATGTTCGCTTTCTCGATCACCGCCTTCCATTTGGCGATGTCGGCCTTCATCAGGGCGCGCGCTTCGTCCACGCCCAGGGCGTAGGGTTCGGAATTCATCTCGCGCAGCTTCTGCGCGACTTCGGGCGAAGTGACGGCGGCCACGAAGGCCCGGTTGAGCTTGTCGATGATGGCGCGCGGCGTGCCCTGGCGGATCGATACGCCGTTCCACGACGCGACCACGTAGCCGTCCAGGCCGCTTTCGGCGGTGGTCGGCACGTCCGGCAGGTTGGGGTTGCGGCCGTCGGCCGCGATGGCCAGCGCGCGCACCGCGCCGCTCTTGATCGAGGACAGCATGGGCGGCACGAAGTCGAAGCCCACGTCGATGTCGCCGGAGCGCACGCCGGTCAGCAGCGCGGCACTGGTCTTGTAGGGAATGGTCTCGGCCTTGATGCCCGCCACCGATTTGAACAACTCGGCGCCCAGGTGCTGGCTCGAGCCGACGTTGGTGGTGCCCAGGCTCAGCTTGCCGGGGTTGGCCTTGGCATAGGCGATCAGCTCCGTGAGGTTGCGAAAGCGCGAATCGGGCTTGACCGTCAGGATCAGGTTGAACCTGGACAGCGTGGCGACCTGGGTGAAGTCGTCCACGATGCTGTAGGGCAGGTCCTTGACCAGCGTCTGGGTGATGGCCGTGCCGTTGCCGCCCTGCACGAGCGTGTAGCCGTCGGCGGGCGCCTGCAGGCCGGCCTGGAACGACTGCACGCCGCCCGCGCTGGGCTTGTTGTCGATCACGATCTGCTGCCCCAGGATCTCGCTGACCTTCTGCGTGACCACGCGCGCCGTCAGGTCGCCGATGCCGCCCGCGCCGTAGGGCAGGTACATCCGGATCGGCCGCTCTGGATAATCGGCCGCCGAGGCGGGAGAGAGGATGCCGGCCGACAGCGCGGCGGCAACGATGACGGCGGGGTACCGCCGGATTCGCAATACGGGGAATGTCACGACTAGTCTCCTTGTCCCGGCGTGCAGGGCCGCCGATGTCGTACTGCCGGGGATGGTTGCACGCGAGGCGCCACGGGGTCTATTGAGTAAAACTTCCGCGGGGTTGAGCGGTTGGTTAAGGCGGCCGCGCGGGACGGCGGGGGTTGAGCGTTTCCTCAAGTCAGCGGAAGCATTACTCAATGGGTGCGCACGCCTGGCCGCCGGCAGAATGCGGAATGCCTGCGCGGGCCTGGCGCCCCGCACCAGACCAGAAGACCAAAAGACCCAGGAGACGTCATGCAACCCAGGAATATCCCTGCCCGAGCGGCCGGGGCGGCGGTGCTCGCGCTGGCCGCGGCGGGCGCGTGCGCCCAGGGCCAGCCTTATCCTTCCAAGCCGATCACCATCGTCGTGGCTTTCGGTCCCGGGGGCGCGGGAGATCTCGTCACGCGCAAGGTGGCGCAGGGCATGTCGGCGCGCATCGGCCAGCCGGTGGTGATCGAGAACAAGCCGGGCGCTGGCGCGGCGGCCGCGGCCGTGGCGGTGGCCCAGGCGCGTCCCGATGGTTATACGGCACTGCTGACGGGGAACGGCACCGCCATCAGTTCCGTGCTGTTCAAGAGCCTGCCCTACAGCCTGTCACGCGATTTCCGCCATGTCTCCTCCATCGCCTCGTTCGACCTGGGGCTGGTCACCGACGGCAACTCGCGATTCACGTCCGTGGCCGATGTGATCGCCTACGCCAAGGCCAATCCCGGCAAGCTCAACATCGGCACGTCGCGCATAGGCAGCACCCAGCATCTGGCCGCCGAGCTGTTCAAGTCCATGGCCGGCATCGATGCCGTCAGCATTCCGTACAAGACCACGGGCGACATGATCGCGGCCGTGCGTGCCGGCGATGTGCAGGTGGCGTTCGAAGTGCTGTCGCCCATCCTGGGCCAGTTGTCGGCGGGCAGCATCAAGGCCATAGGCGTGACGTCCGCCCGGCGTTTTCCGGGCCTGCCGGACGTGCCCACGGTGGCGGAAAGCGGCGTGCCGGGTTTCGAGGCATCGTCCTGGGCCGGTATCAGCGTGCCGGCGGCCACGCCCGCGCCGGTGGTCGAGCGCCTTGCGCGCGAGATCCGCGCGGCGGTGGAGTCGCCCGAAGTCCAGGCCTCGCTGCAAGCCATGGGCTACGTGGGCAGCGCCAGCACGCCGGCCGAGATGACCGAACGCATCGAGCGCGACGCCGCGAAGTGGAAAACCGTGATCGAGACCGCCGAAATCCCGCTGCAATAGGCCGGGATCCGGATCCCAACCCGTCATCCAGGACAGGCATCGCATGAAGCGCAGAGTCGTAGATATCCACCCGCACATCATCAGCACCGATACCCAGGCCTACCCGCGCGACCCGCTCTGGGGCCGGCAGTCGTCATGGTCGCAGGAGCGGCCCGCCAGCACGGAGCAATTGCTGCGGGCCATGGACGAGGCAGGCGTTGCCCGGGCCGCCATCGTGCAGGCCTCGACCTGCTATGGCTACGACAACAGCTATGTCGCCGATGCGGTGGCGGCGCATCCCGATCGTTTCACCGGCGTTTTTTCCGTGGACATGCTGGCGGCGGACGCGCCCGCGCGCATTCGACACTGGGCGGGCAGCGGGCTGACGGGGCTGCGCCTGTTCACCGCGGGCAGCACCGTGGAGGGGCAGATGCCCGGCCTGGACGATCCGCGCAGCTTTCCCGCATGGGACTGCGCGGCCGACCTGGGGCTGCCGGTGTGCGTGCAGATGCGCATCGCCGGGGTGCCGCAACTGCGCGTGCTGCTGGCCCGTTATCCGCGCGTGCCCATCGTCCTCGACCATTTCTTCGCCCTGCCGCTGGACGAGGGGCCGCCCTATGCGTCGGCGCAGGAGCTGTTCCGCCTGGCGGCCCACCCGAACGTTTATTTGAAGCTGACGCCGGTCATCCTGGGCAAGGCGCGCCTGGGCCAGGCCAGCCCGCAGTCCTTTTTTTCGCGCGCGCTGGCCGAGTTCGGCGCCTCGCGCATCGCCTGGGGTTCGAATTTCCCCGCCACGGCGGGATCGCTGAAGACCCTCCTGGAGGAAGCGCAACAGGCGCTGGCCTGGGCGGGCGGCGATGACCTCGCATGGATCTTCCACCGGACGGCGGAACGCCTCTATCCGGCATTACGGGCCGATGCCGGCCCGGCCACGACTCACGACGACAGGAACAAGGAGTCCGCATGATCATCGATTGCCATGGGCACTACACTACCGCGCCCGAAGCCTTGAACGAGTACCGGCGCTTGCAGGTGGCGGCCTGCGAATGCGGCAAGTGCGAAATATTTCCACGCCCGGTCGTCTCGGACGACCAGATACGTGAAAGCCTGGAGACCAAGCAACTGCGCATCCAGCGCGAACGCGGCACCGATCTGACGATCTTTTCCCCGCGCGCGGTCGGCATGGGCCACCACATCGGCGATCTGCAGACCAGCACCGAGTGGGCTATCGTCTGCAACGACCTCATTCATCGCATCTGCCAGATGTACCCGGACAATTTCGCCGGCGTCTGCCAGTTGCCGCAGAGCCCGGGCGTGGAGCCGGCCAAGTGCATCCCGGAGCTCGAGCGCTGCGTGAACGAGCTGGGCTTCATCGGCTGCAACCTGAATCCCGATCCCACGGGCGGCTACTGGAAGGATCCGCCGCTGCATGACAAATGGTGGTATCCGCTGTACGAGAAGATGGTCGAGCTGGACGTGCCGGCCATGATCCACGTCAGCGGCTCGTGCAACCCGCATTTCCACGCGACCGGCGCGCACTACATCAACGGCGACACGACGGCCTTCATGCAGTTCCTGACGTCTTCGTTGTTCAAGGACTTCCCGACACTGAAGTTCATCATCCCGCACGGCGGCGGCGCGGTGCCCTATCACTGGGGACGCTATCGCGGACTGGCGCAGGACATGGGCCTGCCGCCACTCAAGGAACTGCTGTTGCAGAACGTGTTCTTCGATACCTGCGTCTACCATCAGCCAGGCATAGACCTGCTGCTGAAGGTGATCCCGCCGGAGAACATCCTGTTCGCGTCCGAGACCGTGGGAGCGGTGCGCGGCGTGGATCCGGAAACCGGCCATCACTTCGACGATACGCGTCGCTATATCGACGCCGCCGAACTCGCTGGCGCCGACAAGGAGAAGATCTTCTCGGGGAATGCCTACCGGGTGTATGGCCGGCTGAAGGGCCGCGCGTAGCGCGCCCGGCTGCTGCGCGGCTAGCGCAGCAGCGCGTTGACCAGCCTCACGTCGTCTTCCGACAGGATGCCGGAGGCGGCCTTCAGGCGCAGGCCCGACAGCAGCGCGTCGTAGCGCGCCTTGGCCAGGTCGCGTTCGGTGGAGTAGAGCTGCTGCTGGGCGTTCAGCACGTCGATGTTGATGCGCACGCCCACTTCGTAGCCGGTCTTGTTGGCGTCGAGCGCGCTGCGGCTGGAGACCTGCGCTGCTTCCAGCGCGCGGACCTGGGCCAGTCCGGCGTTCACGCCCTGGAACGCGATGCGCGTGTTCTGGACGGCGGCCCGGCGGGCGACCTCGAGATCGTTGCGGGCTTTCTCGGACAGCGCGACGGCTTCGTCCACCTTGGACGTGGTGCCGAAACCGGCGAAGATGGGCACCGAGACCTGCACGCCCACCGAGCGCGTGGTGTAGAAGTCGTTGACCACGGTCTGCCCGACCAGCCCCCGCGTGCGCGCCACGTTGGCGGTCAGGTCGAACGAGGGGTAGTGCCCGCTCTTGGCGATCTCGATGCCGCGCTGGGCGATCTCGCTGTTGAGGGTGGCCTGCGCGACCGCCAGGTTGTTGGCGGTCGCCTGTTCGGTCCAGGCGTCGATCCGTGCCGGCTGCGGCGCCGGCACGTTGACCGCGGGCGGCAGCTTGGCCAGATCGCCCGAGGGCGCGCCGATGATCTGCTGCAGTGCGCCGATGCGGACCGCGAGGTCGGACTCGGCCTGGATCTCCTGGGCCTGGGCCAGGTCGTAGCGGGCCTGGGCCTCGTAGGTGTCGGTGATGGTGGCCGTGCCGATCTCGAAATTGCGCTTGGCCGATTCGAGCTGTTCCGAGATGGCGATCTTCTGGGCGCCGATGAACGCCAGATTGTCCTGTGCCGAGAGCACGTCGAAATAGGCCTGCGCCACGCGCAGGATCAGGTCCTGGCGTCCCTGGGCGAGCTGGGCCTCGCCCACGGCGAGCTGCAGCTTGGATTGTTCGTAGGTCTGCCAGCCCGACCAGCGGAACAGCGGCTGGATCAGTTGCAGCGTATAGGTCTCGTTGGTGTAGGTCACGCCCGGCAGGCGGGTCGTGGAGGCCTCGGCGCGGCTGCCGGCGAGCGAGATGGCGGGCATGAGCGCGGCGCGCGCCTGGGGGAGTTTTTCAAGCGTGGCGGTATAGGCCGACCGTACCGACGCGAAGGTCGCATCGTTGGCCAGTGCCGCCTGATAGGCCTGCTCCAGGTCCAGTGCCGCGACCGCAGGAACGAAAACGCAGGCGCCGAGCAGCGCGCACAGCGTCTGGACGTGGTACGACCTGGCGCGCATGGGCACGGAACTCCGCCTAGAACTTGAATTTGGAAACGGTGATGCCGCGCAGGGGCTTGACCAGGGTCTCGAACAGCGAGGCTGTTTCGAAGCTGGCGGCCGTGGTGCGGGTGATGAGCAGTGTGGTCATGACGGGGGACTGCCCGACGATGATCGCCAGCCGGCCGCCCACGCGCAACTGGTACTTCAGGCTGTCGGGTACCTCGGGTACCGAGCCGGTGACGACGATGGCGTCGTATTCGGTCGAGCCCCAGCCCTTGCTGCCGTCTCCCACCTGGACCGTGGCGTTGGCGATGCCGGCGCGCTTCAGGTTGGCCTGGGCGAAGGCGGCCAGCTTGGGCAGGATCTCCACTGACGTGACCGTCTGGGCCTGGCTGGCCAGCAGTGCCGTCTGGTAGCCCGAACCCGTGCCGATCTCCAGCACGCTGTCGGTGGACTTGAGCGCGAGCTCTTGCTGAAGGCGCGCTTCGACCTTGGGCGCGAGCATGCATTCGCCGCTGTCGTAGTCGTCGATCCGCAGCGGGATCTCGGTGTCGGCGAAGGCGAGGGTGCGCAGCGCGGGCGGCACGAATTCCTCTCGCTTTACCTTGAACAGCAGTTCCAGCACCTTGGGGTCGAGGACGTCCCAGGGGCGGATCTGCTGCTCCACCATATTGAAGCGGGCGTGTTCGACGTCGGGAAGGGAAGCAGCGTTCATGGCAGGATTTGGACAGGAAACCTTAACAAAACGAGCAATTCTAACCGGGTCAGAAGGGCTTGGCGACCGTGGTCGCGTGGCGGACCTCGGGCGGCTTGGCGAAGTAGTTGCCCACCAGCGCGCGCCAGGCCTTGAAGTCGTCGGATCCGCGGAAGTGCACGGTGTGGTCTTCCAGCGTTTCCCACTGCACCACGAGCAGATAGGCGTTGGGATCCTCCAGCGTCTGGTGCAGCTCCATGCCGCGGCAGCCTTTCGCCCGCTGGAAGAGCGGTGCCGCTTCCTGGACGCCGGCCTCGAACTTTTCCTGGGTGCCGGGCTGGATTTCGATGTGCGCGAGTTCGTAGATCATGGTGGGCCTTCCATAGAACGGCCTGCTATGTTACCTGCGTTCGGACGGGGCGGACATGGCGGCCGGAGCGGGCCGGCGGGCGGACTATACTGGCGGCGTGCGTCGCCCGCGGGGGCGGCGCGTTTCGTTTTCCAGAGGATCGCCATGTCTGCCGTTCGCCCCATTCCCAAGGCCCTGACCATCGCGGGCGTGGACCCCTCGGGCGGCGCCGGAGTGCTGGCCGACGTCAAGGCCATGAGCGCGCTGGGCGCGTACGCCTGCGGCGTCATCGCGGCGCTGACCGCGCAGAATACCCAGGGCGTCACGGGCGTGTTGCCCATCGATCCCGCCTTCGTCGCGCAGCAGATCGACACCTTGTTCGCCGACGTGCCGGCCGACGCGGTCAAGATCGGCATGCTGGGCAGCCGGCCCGTCACCCAGGTCGTGGGCGAGCGGCTCGCGCACTGGAAGCCGCCGCACGTGGTGCTCGATCCCGTCATGATCGCCAAGAGCGGCGATGCCCTGCTGGCGCGCGACGCCATCGGCGCGTTGCGGGAAGTGCTGATGCCGCAGGTCACCATGATCACGCCCAACCTGCCGGAGGCCGGCGTGCTGCTCGAGCAGCGGCCGGTGGAGACCGTCAAGGAAATGCGGCGCGTGGCCGAGCGGCTGCGCGAGCAGCTTCCCCACAACGGCCATCGCTGGGTGTTCCTGAAAGGGGGGCACCTGCCCGGCGACATGGCCATCGACTTGTTGCATGACGGCGACCGGATGATCGAACTGGCCGCACCGCGCATCGAGACCCGCAATACGCACGGCACGGGCTGCACCCTGTCGGCCGCGCTGGCGGCGCTGCTGCCCCAGGCGCAGGACGTGCCCGAGGCGGCCCGCCGGGCCAAGCATTACCTGACCGAGGCCATCCGCCATGCGGACCGGCTGGGCGTGGGGTCGGGGAACGGGCCGGTGCACCACTTCCACGGATGGTGGTAGAAGCCCGGGTCACGTCGCGGCTGCGGCTGGCGCCGTGTCCGCGCCGGGCGCCTGCTCCTGCGCCCGCAGCCGGATCTGCCGGGTAAGCATCCCCATGAAGGCCGCCGCCGCCGGATTCAGCGGCCGGCGCGGATGGACGACCGACACCACCTGCCGGATCAGCCGGGGCGAGACGATGGCGTGCGCTTGCAGGATGCCGGCCCGCAGCCGGTCATGCACGGCGATGCGCGGCAGGATCGTCGCCAATTGATTCTGCTCGACCAGCTTGACCACGGTTACCAGGGAATCGACTTCCAGCGATGGAGCGAGCTCGACGTTGTCGTGCTGCGCGAAGCTGTCGATGATGTGGCGCAGGCCGTGGCGCCGGGTAGTCAGCACCAGCGACAGGTTTTGCGAGGCGATCTGGCCCAGGGTGAGCCGCGCGGGAAGATTGCCCGCATGCCGCGTGCTGGTGATCAGCACCAGTTCCTCGTCGACGATGTGATCCACGCTCAGCGCCAGCGGCCGTCGCGGCTTGTTGATGATGGCGGCGTCGAGCTGCCCGCCGGCCACCCAGTCGCTGAGGGTGGCGCTGTAGCCGTCGGCCACCGTGACGGAGACCTTGGGATGGCGGGCCGAGAACGTGGTCATGGTCTCGGCCAGCACGCCTTCCGTGATCGACGCGATCAGGCCGATGTTGACGTGGCCTCCGATTTCGCCGTCGTTGCACAGCACTTCGTCGCGGGCCTGGGAGAAGTCGCGCATGATCGGCAGGAACAGGCGGTACATGTGGCGCGCCGAGGCGGTGGGCAGCATGCCCTGGGGGCTGCGTTCGAACAGCCGCTGCCCGATTTCCTGTTCGAGCTTGGAGATCTGCATGCTGAGCGCGGGCTGGACGATGTTCAGCCGGCGCGCGGCCTTCGTGACCGTGCCTTCCTCGAACAGGCAGATGAAGTATTGGATTTGCCGGAATTCCATGCCAAGTCCGTGTATTCAGTTTTTCTGATGAAGATCATAAAAAGCCATGAATGAATGGCTGCCGACAACGATCTCTGTCTGGTGAATTATCGCCACTCTACGCTAGGAGAAAAGCGTATTTATCTCGTCTTTATATTCAGAAAAATTGATATAGACAATAATTAAATATTAATTGAACTGATTATGACGCGATCTTAGACTTTCGCTCCACAAGAAAGAGAAGTGGAGACGCGACATGACCCGTTCCCCCCTGCGCCGGCGCGCCTTGTTGTCGGTGGCCTTGGCCGGCCTGGCCCTGGTGCTGGCCGGGACCGCCACGGCGGCGGCCGATACCTATCCTTCCAGGGCCTTGCGCATCGTCGTGCCCTATCCGACCGGCGGCTTCAACGACACGCTGGGGCGGCTGGTGGCGGCCAAGCTGCACGAAGCGTGGGGGCAGCCCGTCATCGTCGAGAACAAGCCGGGCGCGGGTACGCAGATCGGTTCGGCGGCCGTGGCCCGCGCGCCAGCGGACGGCTACACCCTGCTGGTCGTGCAATTTCCGTTCGCCGCCAACCCCTGGCTGTACAAGCGGCTGCCCTACGATACGGTCAAGGATTTCACGCCGGTGATACTGGCCGGGCGTTCGCCCATGCTGCTGGTCGTGAATGCCGGGTCCAGCCTGCGTTCCGTGGCCGACGTGCTGGCGGCGGCGCGGGCCAGGCCGGGCAGCCTGAACTATGGCACCTCGGGCGACGGCTCTTCCAACCATCTCGCGATGGAGCGTTTCACCGGCATGACCGGCGTGAAGATGACGCCGGTGCCGTACAAGGGGAGCACGCCGCTGTTGACGGATCTGGCCGGTGGCCAGGTCGGCCTGGCCTTCGATGCCTTTCCCCATGCGCTGCCCTTCATCCAGTCGGGCAAGATCCGGCCGCTGGCGATCGCCGATGCGCAGCGGTCGGCGCTCATGCCGGAACTGCCCACTGTTGCCGAGGCGGGCGTGCCGGGCTACGACGTATCGTCCTGGCACGGATTCGTGGTGCCGGCCGGCACGCCCCGCGCCGTGGTCGACAAGCTCAATGCCCAGCTCGATGCCATCCTGGCCATGGAGGACGTGCGCAAGGTCTTCCGCCAGCAAGGCGTCGTGCCCGATGGCGGAAGCCAGGAAGCGTTCCGCGGTTTCATCGCGGGGCAGATGGACCTCTGGAAACAGGTGGTCCGGCAAGCCGGGATCGCGCCGCAATGAAGGCGCTCGCTTCGCCCTGTCCGGTGGCCGCGCCCCTGGTCGTGCGCGATGTGCAGGCCTTCGCCACTTCCTTCCCGGTCCCCGCCGCCAGCAGCGTGACGCTGGGTGTCGGGCGGGTGGTCAAGCGTGATGCGGTGGTGGTCAAGGTGACGACCGAATGCGGGCTGGTGGGATATGGCGAATCGCATCACGGGCGCGCCCACACCACCATCGCCCATTTCGTGAACAGCGCGCTGCGGCCGTTCGTGGCGGGCCGGGACGCGGCCGACGTGAACGGGATCTGGCATCACATCTACATGCGCCAGCTCGCCAGCCACGGCCTGGGCGCCGCCTGCGCGATGGCCATGAGCGGCATCGACATGGCGCTGTGGGACATCCGCGGCAAGGCGGTGGGCTGGCCGCTGCACCGGCTGCTGGGCGGCGCGGCGCGGGCGGTCCCGGCCTACGCCGGGGGCGTCGCGCTGGGGTGGCAGGATCCCGCCGCGCTGGTTGAGGAGGCGCGCCGCCACGTCGAGGCGGGGTACCGCGCGGTGAAGCTGCGGCTGGGCGACAGCGTGGCGCGCGACCTGGCACGCGTGCGCGCCGTGCGGGAGGCGTTCGGCGGCGAGCTGGTCATCCTGGCCGATGCCAATACCGCCTATGGGGTGGATGATGCGCGCGCCGCGATGCCGGGGCTGGACGAACTGGGCGTGGGTTGGCTGGAAGAGCCTTTCCCCCCGCACGATCATCGCAGCTATGCGCAGGCCCGGACCTTCGGGCGAGTGCCGCTGGCTGCTGGCGAGAACCACTACACCCGCTACGAGTTCAATCGGCTCGTGGACGACGGCGTGGTCACCGTATTGCAGCCTGACCTGTCCAAGGCGGGCGGCATCACCGAGACGCTGCGTATCGCCGCGATGGCGTCGGCCCACAAGCTGCGGGTGCACCTGCACTCGTCGATGACGGGCATCAACCTGGCCGCCTGCGTCCACGTGCTGGCCGCCGTGGACAACGGCGGGTATTTCGAGGCGGACGTCTCGCGCGTGAACCTGTTTCGCGATCGCCTGACGAGCACGCCGTTCGAGATCGGCGACGACGGCTGTGTCCGGCCGCTGGAGGGGCCGGGCCTGGGCGTGGAGGTGGACGAGGACTTCCTGCGCGCCCATCCGGCCATAGAAGGGCCGGCCTACGTATGACGCAGCAATCCATCAAACAGACAAACGGAGACAGAAACATGCACTTCACGACGTGGATCGGGATCGCTGCGGGCGCCGCGGCACTGGCGGCAACCGCGCCCGCCCTGGCGGACCGGGTGGCCGACGCCTACCCGGAAAAACCCATACGCATCATCGTTCCCTATACGCCGGCCGGCTTCAACGACGCCATGGCGCGCGTATTCGCGCGCAAGCTGCAGGAAAGCTGGCATCAGCCGGTCATCGTCGAGAACAAGCCGGGCGCGGGCACCATCATCGGGACCGAGCACGGCGTCCGCGCCGAGCCCGACGGCTATACGCTGGTGGTGGTCGGTTTTCCGCTGGTGGCCAACCAGTTCCTGTACAAGAAGCTGCCCTATGACTCGGTCAAGGATGTGGCGCCGGTGATCCTGGGCGCGCGTTCTCCCAACCTGCTGGTGGTCAGCGCGAACTCGAGCATGCGCAGCGTGGAGGACCTCGTGGCCGAGGCCCGGCGCCGCCCGGGCAAACTCAACTACGCGACCGCCGGCAACGGCACGTCGAACCACCTGACCATGGAGTACTTCAAGAGCGTGGCGGGCATCGACCTCGCGCAGGTGCCCTACAAGGGCAGCGCGCCCATGGTGACCGACCTGCTGGGCGGGCAGGTGGACGTGATGTTCGACAACATGCCGCACGTGCTGCCCCACGTGCGCGCGGGCAAGATGCGCGCGCTGGGCATCACCGGCGCGAAGCGCTCGACGCTCGCGCCCGATCTTCCCACCATCGCCGAGCAGGGCTATCCCGGCTTCGAGGTCGCCGTCTGGTACGGCCTGGGCGCCCCGGCCCGCACGCCGCCCGCCATCCTGGCCAAGCTGAACCGGGAGCTGAACCGGATCCTGGCGACCGACGAGGTCAGGAAGATCTTCGCCGACCAGGGCGTGGAGCCGCTGGGCGGATCGCTGGAGGACTTCTCGGCCTATTTCAAGGAGCAGTCCCAGCGCTGGTCCAAGGTCGTGCATGACGCCAAGGTGTCCCTGGAGTAGGGGAGCCGGCGCAATTGACGAGGAAAGGAACGATGACAGGCAAGAACAGGCCCCGGGACATGCGGCAGTGGCTGGCGCACCTGGCGCAGACGGACAGGCTCGCGGTCCTGCGCGAGGGCGTGCCGCTCAAGCACACGCTGGCGGCCATGGCCAAGCTGCTGGACGGCCATAAGGCCGCCTATTTCCCGCGCCCCGGCGGCCACGCCATGCCCGTCGTGTCGGGCTTCATGGCGCAGCGCGCCTGGATCGCCGAGGCCCTGGGGGTGGAGTCGGCCGGGCTGCTGGAAGCGTTCCGGAGGGCTGCCGAGTCGCCGCTGCCGTGGCGCGAGGTCGAGGCCGGCGCGGCGCCTTGCCAGGAGGTCGTGTTGCGCGACGTCGACCTGCTGGCGCAACTGCCCATTCCCACCCACAGCGAGTTCGACAGCGGCCCGTACATCACCGCCGGCATGGTGATCGCGCGCAATCCCGTCACGGGCGTGCAGAACGTCTCGATCAACCGCATCCAGGTGCATGCGCGCGACCGCATGGCCATCCTGCTGCTGCCGCGGCATCTGCACGCGTTCTACCAGGAGGCGGAGGCGCGCGGCCTGGAATTGCCGGTGGCCGTGGTGATCGGCGCCGACCCGCTGACGCTGCTGGCATCGCAGGCCATTACGCCCATCGACTACGACGAGCTGGAGATTGCCGGCGCCCTGCACGGCGAACCGCTCGAAGTCGTCAAGTGCCTGACCAACGACGTGCGCGTTCCGGCCCGCGCCGAGATCGTGATCGAGGGGCGGCTGCTGCCGGGCGTGAGGGAAGAGGAAGGACCGTTCGGCGAATTCCCGCGCTACTACAGCGCCAAGGAAAAACGCGAGGTGATCGCGGTCGATGCCATCACGCACCGGCGTGGTCCCCTCTTCCACACCATCGTGCCGGCCGAACTCGAACATCTGCTGCTCGGATCCATCCCGCGCGAGGCCACGCTGCTGTCGCACCTGCAACGCAGCTTTCCCGGCGTGCTGGACGTGCACCTGAGCATGGGCGGGGTCGGGCGCTACCACCTGTTCGTCAAGTTCAGGAAGCGCCGCGAGGGCGAACCCAAGAACGTGCTGCTGTGCGCGCTGGGGGCGCACTACGACCTCAAGCAGGTGATCGTGGTGGACGACGACGTCGACGTGCACGATCCCAAGCAGGTCGAATGGGCCGTGGCCACGCGCTTCCAGGCCGACCGCGACCTGATGGTGATAAGCGGGGCCCAGGGATCGGTGCTCGATCCTTCCACCACCGTGGGCGTGGACGACATCGAGAACCTGCCGCCGGCCCTGCAGGGCATCGGCGCCAAGATGGGGCTCGATGCCACGCGGCCCATCGCCTATGCGGGTCATGTCTTCACCAAGGTCAGGATCCCGGGCGAGGAGGAGATAGACATCGCCGCCCAGATCGTGCCCAATGCCGTGGTCGACTGGGAAACCGGCGCGGTCGGTTAGCGACGTACGAGGAATGGCGATGACCCTGGCTTCCATCCTGTCCACCGGCGACCTGGAGCAGGCCGCGCGGCGGCGCCTGCCTCCCAGCGTGTACGGCTATGTCTCGGGCGGTTCGGAAACCGAAAGCGCGCTGCGGGGCAATCGCCGGGCCTTCGACGCGTGGCGGTTCGTGCCGCGCTTCCTGGTGGACGTGTCGCGCCGGTCCCAGGCCAGGAGCCTGTTCGGCACGCAGTATGCAGCGCCGTTCGGCATCGCGCCGATGGGCGTTGCCGGTATCTGCGGCTTCGACGGCGACCTCGCGCTGGCACGCGCGGCGGCCGCGGCCCGGGTGCCCTTCGTGTTGAGCGGCGCGTCGACCACGCCCATGGAGCGCGTGCTGCAACAGGCGCCGGGAAGCTGGTTCCAGGCCTATGTCCCGTCCAATCGCGAACTGATCGGCGCCTTGCTGGCGCGCGCCGAGCGGGCGGGAGTCCCGGTGCTGGTGGTGACGGTGGACGTGCCGATCGCCTCGACGCGCGAGGTGGAGTTGCGCAACGGCTTCAGCCTGCCGTTGCGGTTCACGCCGCGGCTGGTGGCCGGCGGCCTGGCCCGGCCCCGCTGGCTGACGCAGACCTTCCTGCGGACGCTGCTGCGCCAGGGCATCCCGCGATTCGAGAATTTCTCCGCGGCGCGCGGCAACCGCATCATCACCGCGGCGTCCGGCGACCACCGCGCGGGACGGGCCGCGCTGTCGTGGGACGACCTGGCCTGGGTGCGCGACCGCTGGCGCGGCCGGCTGGTGATCAAGGGGTTGCTGCATCCGGAGGACGCCGCGCGCGCCCAGGCCATCGGTGCCGACGGCATCATCGTTTCGAATCACGGCGGCCGGCAGCTCGATGGCGCGCAGGCGCCGCTGGACGCCTTGCCCGCCATCGCGGCCGAGGCGTCCCGGCTGGCGATCATGGTCGACAGCGGCTTTCGGCGAGGTACCGACATCCTGAAGGCGCTGGCGCTGGGCGCCGATTTCGTCTTCATCGGCCGCCCCGCCATGTACGGCCTGGCCGTGGGCGGCCAGGCGGGCGTCGCCCATGTATTGACCCTGCTCAAGCGCGAGATCGACGTCGACCTCGCCCTGCTGGGATGCGGCGACGTCGCGGACCTGGATCGCAGATACCTGGCCCGGCCGGGACCGCCACCCGAATTCCGCACCCATTCCGGAGATTGCACATGCAGTTGCTCGACGCCCGCCATCTGATCGATGGACACTGGCAGCCTTCCGCCGACGGCCGCACGGCCGCCAGCGCCGATCCCGCCACCGGCGAGGCCATCGGCACGCTGGCCGATGGCGGCCGCGCCGAGGCGCAGGCGGCCATCGCCGCCGCCCGCCGCGCCTTCGACACGACACCCTGGGCGCAAAGCCCGCGCGTGCGGCAGAACGTCTTGCTGCAATGGGCCGACCGGCTCGAACGCCGCGCCGATCTCGCGGCGCTGCTGACGCGCGAGAACGGCAAGGTGTTGCGCGAGGCGCGCGGGGAGATGGCCGGCGCCATTTCCGAGATCCGCTACTACGCGGGGCTGGCGCGCCACATGCCCGGACATTTCATGGAAGTGGAGCCGGGGGCCTACGCGGCCACGCTGCGCGAGCCGGCCGGCGTGGCGGGGCTCATCATTCCCTGGAACGCCCCGGCCGTGCTGTTGATCCGGGCGCTCGCGCCCGCGCTGGCGGCCGGATGCACGGTCATCGTCAAGCCGGCGATGCAGACCGCGCAGATCACGGCGGCGGTGCTGCACGAGCTGGCGCAGGTGCCTGGCCTGCCGCCCGGCGTGGTGAACCTGGTGTGCGAGACCGGCAGCGACGCGGCCAGGGAGCTGGTCGCTTCGCCCGACGTGGACGTGCTGAGCTTCACCGGCTCCAATCTGGTCGGCCAGCGCATCATGGCGGCGGCCGCGCCCACCATGAAGAAGCTGTCGCTGGAGCTGGGCGGCAAGTCGTGTTGCCTGGTCTTTCCCGACGCGGACATCGAGGCGACCGCGCGCCAACTGGCCGCGGCGGCCACCATCATTTCCGGACAGCAGTGCACCGCCGCGCGGCGCGTGCTGGTCCATGCGTCGCGCCTGGACGAGATGAAGCGGGCCCTGGCCGCGGCCCTGGCAGCCGTCGTGGTTGGGCCGGGATCCGATGAGGCCTCGGGCATGGGGCCGTTGATCGACGGGCAGGCGGTGCGCACGGTGGATGAAGCCGTGCGGCGCGCGCTGGACGAGTGCGACGAAGTCCTGCTGCGCGGCGAGCGGCCGCGGGGGGCGCTGGCGGGCGGCAGTTACCTCACGCCCACGCTGGTCGCGCATCGCGACAGTTCGGCATTCTTCTGCCAGGAGGAAATCTTCGGCCCCTTCGTGGTGCTCGAATCCTTCGATGACGAGCGCGAGGCGGTGGGGCGCGCCAATCACACGGTGTACGGGTTGTCCGCCAGCATCTGGACGGCCGATGGCGACCGCGCGCTGCGCGTCGCGCGCGCCCTGCGCAACGGCACGGTCTGGATCAACGACCACAATCGCCTGTTCGCCGAGGCGGAGACCGGCGGGTACCGCCAGAGCGGACTGGGCCGGCTGCACGGCTACGAAGGCCTGGGCGATTTCCTGGAGACCAAGCACATCTACCGCAATGCCGGTGTGGCCTGAGGCGCGCCGGACGAAATTTCAAGGAACCAACATGAGTGGAACATCCGAGGCACGCAGCGGCGGCCGGATCCTGGTGGATGCGCTCAGGACGCACGGCGTGGATACCGCCTTCTGCGTACCGGGCGAGAGCTTCCTGGCCGTGCTGGACGGGTTGTACGAGGCGCGCGATGCCATACGGCTGGTGGTGTGCCGCCAGGAGGGCGGGGCGGCGCACATGGCGGAAGCCTATGGCAAGCTGACCGGCGAACCCGGGATCTGCTTCGTGACGCGCGGACCCGGCGCGACCAATGCCAGCATCGGCATCCATACCGCGCGGCAGGACTCGACGCCGCTGATCGTGTTCGTCGGCCAGGTGGCCCGTGGCGACATGGGGCGCGAGGCCTGGCAGGAAATCGATTTTCGCCACATGTTCGGCACCCAGGCCAAGTGGGTGGACCAGATCGACGATCCGCGCCGCATTCCCGAATACGTCAGCCGCGCCTTCCACGTGGCGACCTCGGGCCGTCCTGGCCCGGTCGTGCTGGCGCTGCCGGAGGACATGCTGGCGGAGATGGCGGTGGCGCACGACGCTCCGCGCTACCGGCGCGTCGCGCAGGCGCCCGCGGCGCGGGACATGGCGGATCTGGCGGCCCTGCTGGCCGAGGCGCGCCGGCCCATGATGCTGCTGGGCGGCGGGGGCTGGTCGCGCGCCGCCTGCGAGGACATCGAACGCTTCGCGCGCGCGTTCGACCTGCCCGTGGCCTGCACCTTCCGGCGGCAGGACTTGTTCGACAACCACGATGACCGCTATGCGGGCGAATCGGGACTGGGCATGGATCCGCGCCTGGCCGGCCGCATCGGGCAGGCCGACCTGATCGTCGCGGTCGGTGCCCGGTTGGGCGAGACCTCCACGAATGGCTATGCGCTGCTCGATGTTCCCCGGCCGCGCCAGAAGCTGGCGCACGTCCACCTGGACGCGGGTGAGCTGGGGCGCGTCTACAGCGCCGACGTCGCCATCAACGCCGACATGGCGTCCTTCGCCGCGGCGGCCGCGCAACTGGCGCCCGCCGCGCCGCCGGCCTGGGCCGGCTGGACGGCGCAGGCCCGCGCGGATTATCTCGACAACCTGCGGCATGCGCCCATGCCGGGCCCGGTGGACCTGGGCGAGGTCATGGCCCACCTGCGCGAGGTGCTGCCGCCCGGGTCCATCATCACGAACGGGGCCGGCAACTACACGCTATGGGTGCAGCGTTTCTACCAGTACCGGGGCTGGCGCACGCAACTGGCGCCCACCAGCGGGACCATGGGCTACGGCGTGCCGGCGGCCATCGCCGCCAAGCTCGTCCATCCCGACCGGCCCGCGGTCTGCTTCGCGGGGGATGGCTGTTTCCTGATGAATTCGCAGGAGATGGCAACGGCGGTCCAATATGGCGCGAATGCCGTGTTCATCGTGGTGGACAACGGGATGTACGGCAGCATACGCATGCACCAGGAACGCCATTATCCGGGCCGGGTGCATGGCACGGACCTGCGCAATCCGGATTTCGTCGCGCTGGCGGCGTCTTATGGACTGCACGCCGAACAGGTCCCGACGACCGCGGACTTTCCGGCCGCGTTCGCCCGGGCCTTGGCGGCCGGCAGGCCGGCCCTGCTGGCATTGAAGACCGACCCCGACGTGATCTCGCCCCGGACGACGATTGCCCGGCTGCGACAAGGTTGACGGGGCCGGGCGCCGCCTTATGACTGGATAAGCCCGGTCGTCGGCGAGCTGGGCGATCCGCTGTACAGCTTCTTCGGCATGCGGCCCGCCAGGAAGGCCTCGCGCCCGGCTTCCACGCCTTTCTTCATCGCGCTGGCCATCAGGACGGGATCCTTGGCCGCGGCGATGGCGGTGTTCATCAGCACGCCGTCGCAGCCCAGCTCCATGGCGATCGCCGCATCGGAAGCCGTGCCCACGCCCGCGTCCACGATGATGGGTACGTTGGCCTGGTCGATGATCAATCGCAGGTTCCACGGATTCAGGATGCCCATGCCCGAGCCGATCAGCGAGGCCAGCGGCATGACCGCGATGCAGCCGATCTCTTCCAGCATGCGTGCCTGGATGGGATCGTCGGTGCAGTACACCATGACCTTGAAGCCGTCCTTGACCAGCGTTTCCGCCGCCTTCAGGGTTTCAGGCATGTTCGGGAACAGGGTGTGCGAGTCACCCAGCACTTCCAGCTTCACCAGGTCATGCCCATCTAGCAGCTCGCGCGCCAGGCGCAGCGTGCGCACGGCATCGTCGGCGGTATAGCAGCCGGCGGTATTGGGCAGGAGGGTGTATTGGCTGGGCGGCAGGTAGTCCAGCAGGCTGGGTTCGCCGGCGTTCTGGCCGATGTTGGTGCGGCGGATGGCCACGGTGACGATGTTGGCGCCGCTGGCGTCGATGGCCGCCTTGGTTTCGTCGAAGTCCTTGTACTTGCCGGTGCCCACCAACAGGCGCGAGGAATAGGTCTTGCCGGCAAGGGTGAATGTGTCTGTCATGGTTGGATCCTAAAATCTCTATCGATCATGCCCCGGCCCTCAGCCGTGGCATTACGCCAATTCAACGGGCTCGGCCCGGCCGGCGGCGCCGTGGCATTGGGCCGGCCGTGATTCGGGCGGGATTCGGGGAAGCAAGGGCGAAACTGTTTGAGCGCGGCATTAGGGACAGTCCGGGGGACTGTCCCCGCGCGAGTTTTTCGCCCGCCCCGAATCCCGCCCGAATCACGGGAAGTCCCGGCGGAGCCGGGACCCGGACCTCTGCCGCGGCGCCGCCGGCCGGGTCGAGCCCGTTGCGTCAGCAAGAAACGCTCTCAAAGCAGTGTAACCAAGGTGGCTTACGACCGGTGATAGATCTCCGCCCCCTTCTTCACGAACTCCACCGCCTTCTCCTGCATCCCCTTGTTCAGGGCCTCGGCCTCGCTCAAACCCTGCTGCTCGGCGTATTCGCGGACGTCCTGCGTGATCTTCATGCTGCAGAAGTGCGGGCCGCACATCGAGCAGAAATGGGCGACCTTCATCGAGTCCTTGGGCAGGGTCTCGTCATGGAATTCCTTGGCGGTGTCGGGGTCCAGGCCGAGGTTGAACTGGTCGTCCCAGCGGAACTCGAAGCGGGCCTTGGACAGCGCGTTGTCGCGGATCTGCGCGCCAGGGTGGCCCTTGGCGAGGTCGGCGGCGTGGGCGGCGATCTTGTAGGTGATGATGCCGTCCTTGACGTCCTTCTTGTTGGGCAGGCCCAGGTGTTCCTTGGGCGTGACGTAACAGAGCATGGCCGTGCCGTACCAGCCGATCTGCGCGGCGCCGATGCCCGAGGTGATGTGGTCGTAGCCGGGGGCGATGTCGGTGGTCAGGGGGCCGAGCGTATAGAACGGCGCTTCATGGCAGTGCTCGAGCTGCAGGTCCATGTTTTCCTTGATCATGTGCATGGGCACATGTCCCGGGCCCTCGATCATGACCTGCACGTCGTGCTTCCAGGCGACCTGGGTCAGTTCGCCCAGGGTGCGCAGCTCGGACAACTGGGCATCGTCGTTGGCGTCGTAGATCGAGCCCGGACGCAGGCCGTCGCCCAGCGAGAAGCTGACGTCGTAGGCCTTCATGATGTCGCAGATTTCCTCGAAGCGCTCGTACAGGAAGCTTTCCTTGTGGTGCGCCAGGCACCACTTGGCCATGATGGAGCCGCCGCGCGAAACGATGCCCGTCATGCGCTTGGCGGTCATGGGCACGAAGGGCAGGCGCACGCCCGCATGGATGGTGAAGTAGTCCACGCCCTGCTCGGCCTGTTCGATCAGCGTGTCGCGGAAGATTTCCCAGGTCAGCTCCTCGGCCTTGCCGTCGACCTTCTCCAGCGCCTGGTAGATGGGTACGGTGCCGATGGGCACGGGCGAGTTGCGGATGATCCATTCGCGCGTTTCGTGGATGTGCTTGCCGGTGGACAGGTCCATGACCGTGTCGCCGCCCCAGCGGATGGACCAGGTCATTTTTTCCACTTCCTCGGCGATGGAGGAAGAGACGGCCGAGTTGCCGATGTTGGCGTTGATCTTGACCAGGAAATTGCGGCCGATGGCCATCGGCTCGATTTCCGGGTGGTTGATGTTGGCCGGGATGATGGCGCGGCCGCGCGCGATTTCATCGCGCACGAACTCGGGCGTGATGCGCGCGGGTATCGAAGCGCCGAAGGACTGACCGGGGTGCTGGCGGCCCAGCAGCTCGGCCAGGCGCTGGCCCTGCGGGCCGCTGGCGCGCAGCGACTCGATGTACTGTTCGCGGCGTAGGTTCTCGCGGATGGCCACGTATTCCATCTCGGGCGTGACGATGCCTCGGCGCGCGTAGTGCATCTGCGTCACGTTGGCGCCGGCCTTGGCGCGGCGCGGGGCGCGGTGCAGGTTGAAGCGCAGCTCGGCCAGCTTCGGGTCGGCCAGGCGTTCGCGGCCGTAGGCGCTGCTGGGGCCGTCGAGCTGTTCCGTGTCGCCGCGTTCGGCGATCCAGGTCTCGCGCAGCGGCGCCAGGCCCGAGCGGATGTCGATCTTGGCGTCCGGGTCGGTATAGGGGCCGCTGGTGTCGTAGACGGTGATGGGCGGGTTCTGTTCGCCGCCGAACATGGTGGGCGTATCGGCCTGCTCGATCTCGCGGAAGGGCACGCGGATGTCGGGGCGCGAGCCTTGTTCGTAGACCTTGCGCGACCGGGGCAGCGGCTGGATGGCGGCTTGGTCGACTTGTGCCGTGGCGGCGATGAACTTGGGATTGGCGTTCATGGAAGCTCCAAGAAAAGGTTTCCGGAGCCGAACGAAGGAAGGGATTTTCCGGGTGGCCTCCCGGTGATGCCCGTGTACGGGAAGGGAGGAGGGCCGTGGGGCCGCATGCCGGGAACGCGAGGTTCCGCCGGAAAACGCTCCCTGCATCGGCATTATCCGTACAGGTGCTGAGGGTGTCATCTCAACCCACGCCGAACCGGCGATGAGTACCCCTGCGTCACGGGCGTAAGTATAGGCTGGCGGCCGCCAATGTCCAGTGCGCGCCGTGCCGCGACGCAGCATCCCGTGGCGCGGGAGCATGGGTCATGCGGCTTTTTCGTCACGGGCAGGCATCGGAGCGCAACAGCGCCAGTTGTCCGACCAGCCGTATGAGGTCGGACTGCCGGCGGGTGTGCGTTTTCTGGAAGATGGCGCGCAATTGCGTACGCACCGTATTGAGCGAAAGTCGTAGCTGTTCGGCCACGGCCGGCAACGGTTCGTCGTGCCGCATCAGGTGATGGACCAGCCGTATCTCGGCGGGGGTCAGGCCGAACATGGCGCGCAGCAAGGTTCCAGGAGGAGGCTTGCGCCATCGCGGGCCCTGGATGGCCACCAGGGCAAGGGCATCGTGCCAGTGCACCCCGCCATGCGCGCACAGGGGTAGGGTCACGAGGATGTCGTCGTCGGCCAGCATGAGCGAGCCGCTCGTGGGTTCTGCGGTGTCGCGTCCGCAGGCCTGCTCAAGAAGGCGGCGAAGCGTGGCCGGCACGGGGATGGCGTTGTCCGAGAGCGGGCAGCCCGGTGTGCGCAGCCACCGCTGGCCGGCGGTGTTGCCGGTGACGACCCGGCCCTGGGGCGAACAGGCCAGCAGGGGAAAGCTCAGTGAGTCGAGCGTGCTCTTGAGGATCAGCGACTCGGCCCGCTGGTGCCGCAATTGCTGGCGCAAGGAGAGGGCATTGCGCAAATGCGGCTGCACCGCCTGCATGAGCTGGAGTTCCCGGGGGGTGAAGGTCCGGCGGCCGGCCTCGCGCTGGATGGACATGACCGGAAGGTATTCCGTGTCGCCCGCCACCGGCAGCAAGGCGTAGTGCCCGATTCCGAGCGGAGCCAGGAAGTCGCGGTAGAAGGGCATGCGCTGCAGGCTGGATGCGCCATGGAAGTCATGGTCGACGTAGATTTTTCCCGCGGCCAGCAGCGGAACGGCCGCGCGGGCCGGATCCACTTCCTGCATGGCGATGAAGCCTGCTTCCAGGTCGGGAATCAGCGCGCCGGCATAGTCGATCGTCAACTGATTGGTGGGGCGGTGCAGCGAAACGAGCGCGGCGCTCGCGCCGCCCAGGGCCGTGTTGACTTGCTGCAGGGCGGCCTGCCATTTTTCCGGCGAGGCGACGCCGGCGTACAGGCCGTCCAGCAACTGGAGCGCGGTCTGGTCTGAAGAGCTTGGGGGCATCGGGCGATAAGGGCCGTCCTTGCGGGGACGGGGCATGACCTCGGGCGTATGTTCTTGACAAATATAGTTGCAAACCCGGAGTCGTGACCAGTCTCTCGGGCCGGGTCAGTTCCGCATGCCCGGCGTACCCAGTTCCGCCAGCATGCGTTCCTGCACACGCTGCGACGTCTCCATCACATGCTTGCGCATGAGCCGCGCGGCTTCTTCCGTCTGGAGCGATACGGCCGCCTGGAACAGTTTTTCGTGCTCGTTCTCGCGTCCCTTGCGGACCTCGGCGTTGACGCGCGAATAGCGGCGATAGTAGATCGAGGCTTCGAACATCTGCGTGCAGTAGTCGATCATCCAGCGCGAGCGGCAACCGGCGATGAGGGCCGTGTGGAAGTCGCGGTGGGCCGTTTCCCAGTCGGGGTTTTCGCGCCTGCCCGGTTTTCCGTCGAGATAACGTTCGAGCCGGGTCAGGCGGTGGTAGGCCTGCACCAGGCCTTGCACCCAGGTCTGGTCGGCGTACTCGATGGATGCTCGCAGGGCGATGTCGTTGAGCCAGCAGCGCGTGCGCGACAGTTCTTCCAGGTGGGCGCCGCCAAAATTGGGGACCGCGAAGCCGCGGCGATCGTGCTGCACGACCAGGCCCTCGCGCGACAGGCGGGTGAGGGCTTCGCGCAACGGCGCGAGGCCGACCTCGTAGCGCTCGCTGAGCTGTCGAGTGCCCAGTTTCTGCCCGGGAGCAAAGTGGGCCCCGACGATGTCCTGTCGCAGGCGTTCGTAGGTCTGGGAGGCCAGTGTCGCGGGTATGGCGCGTCCGGTCGCAAGGGGGTCGTCGAATTCCAGCATGGTCGAGTACACGATTTTATCGATAAATCATACACAGGCTGCCGCCCCTGGGCGATGGCGCGGACCTCGGGTTTCTCCCTGGTTTTCCTTTTCTTTCTTGATCGATAAAAATTAAAAAAGAAAAATTTTTATCGATAATTTTGCGAGGAGAGAAGCATGAGGTCATTCCGGTGGATGATCCTGGCGGCCGTTCTGGCAGCTGGGCCGACGGCGCAGGCGCAGACCTATCCGGCCCACCCCATCCGGCTGGTCGTGCCGTTCGGCGCGGGTGGCACCCCCGATACGGTGGCCCGCCAACTGGCGGCGGAAATGGACAAGCGGCTCAAGGTGCGGGTGGTCGTGGACAACAAGCCCGGCGCCAACGGCGTCATCGGCGCGGCCGATGTGGCCAAGGCCGCGCCCGATGGCTACACCTTGCTGCACGTGACGACGTCGTTCGTGATCAACCCCTATGTCTACAAGAAGCTGCCCTACGATATCGGCAAGGATTTCGTGCCGGTGGTGAACGTGGCGACGGGCACCGGATATCTGCTCATGGTCAATCCCGCGCTGCCGGTGCGCACGGTGGCGGAACTGGTCGACTATGGCCGCAAGGCCGCCAAGCCGATCACGTACTCGTCGCCGGGCATCGGCAACACCCTGCACCTGGCCGGCGAACTGTTCGCCGCGCGCGCCGGCATGGCCATGCTGCACGTGCCGTACAAGAGCGCGTCGCAAGCGCTGAACGCGGTGGCGGCGGGCGACGTCGACATCATGTTCATTCCGCCGACCATCGCGCTGCCCTATGTCCAGTCGGGCAAGGTACGCACGTTGGGTTTTACCGGCGAGCAGCGTACGCCCGAGTATCCCGATGCGCCGACCATGGCGCAGGCGGGCATCGCCGATTTCGTGCTTCCGGCGGCGTGGCAAGGCTTGTTCGCGCCGGCGGGAACGCCGCAGGCGGCGATCGACAGGATTGCCGCCACGGTTCGCGACATCGTCGCCCAGCCGGCTTTCGCCAAGATGCTGCGAGATGGGGGCTATGAACCCGACCCGCGCGCCGGGCAGGCGTTCGCGGAACTGGTGCGCGCAGATTCCGTCCGCTATGCGGAAGCCGTCAAGCGCGCCGGCATAGAAGCCCAATGACCCGATGACCATGATCGAACGAGGAGCCAACATGGATGTACTGAACCTGCACGCCGGCGCGACCGAGATCCACCCGCCCGCCGGTTTCCTGCTGCCCGGTGGCAAGCGTATCGGCGTGGTTTTCCGCATGGCCTACGAGTGGTGGTCGGACGGGGCGTGGCCCGGCATCGGCCCCATGGGCAATCCGCTCAAGGGCGGCATCCCCGACCTGAACGCGGTCGGCTGGGCCGAGTACGGCCACCGGCGCGGCGTGCATCGCGTGCTCGAAGCGCTGGCCCGCAATGGTGTCAAAGCCTCGATCCTGGTGAGCGGGATCATGGCCGAGCGCTATCCGGAAGAGGTCAAGGGCATCGCCGAGGCCGGCCATGACCTGGTCGCGCATTCATATGCGATGGACGTGATCCCCGCCTATCTGGACGAGGCGCAGGAGCGCGACAACATCCGGCGCACGACCGACCTGATCGCGGCGGCGACGGGCGAGACGCCGTCCGGGTGGATCAGCCCGCGCGGTACGCCCAGCCACCGCACGGCTCGCCTGCTGGCACAGGCCGGCTATCTCTGGCATGGCGACACGCTGAACGATGACATGCCCTATCTGGTCGACTTCGGCGACCACGGGATCGTGGCCGTGCCCGGCACCATGGAAGTGAACGACCTGCCGCTGGTGATGCGCCATGGCCAGCCGCCCAGTGCGATGGTGGACATCTTCGAGGACTGGCTCGACTACGTCCGCAAGTGGGAGCGCGCGCCGCAGAAAATCGATCCCACGGTGCATGCCCACGTATGCGGGCGTCCGGCGGGGATGGCGGCGTTCCAGCGGTTGCTGGAGATCGCCACGGCGGCGGATGACATCTGGATCGGCACGCGCACCGAGCTTGCCCGGCACCTCATGCAGGCCATCGGCAGGCCGGCAGCGCTCCACCAACAGGCATAGGCGGGAAGACTCATGGATCTGCAGATTCGCGGCCGCAAGGCCATCGTATGCGCTTCTACTCGCGGGCTGGGGCGGGCTTGCGCCGCTTCGCTGGCGCGCGAGGGGGTGCATGTCGTGATCAACGGGCGGTCGCCGGACTCGGCCGCCGCCGCCGCGCAGGAACTGGCCGCCGAGACCGGCGGCGTCGTGCGCGCGGCCGCGGCGGACATCAATACCGATGCGGGGCGCGCGGCGCTGGTGGCGGCGTGTCCGGACGCCGACATCCTGGTGACGAACAACGAGGGGCCGGCGCCCGGCCGCTTCATGGATTGGGAAAGAGAGCATTACCTGCAGGCGATCGAAGCCAACATGCTGGCGCCCGCCATGCTGATCCGCGCGCTATTGCCCGGCATGCGGGCCAGGGGGTTCGGCCGCATCGTCAACATCACTTCCGCCATGGTGAAGTCGCCCAGCCCGGCCATGGGCTTGTCGACGTCCGCGCGCACGGGCCTGACCGCATTGTGCAAGGCCATCTCGCGCGAGGTGGTCGTCGACAACGTGACCATCAACAATCTGCTGCCCGAGCGCTTCGACACCGACCGCCAGCGTTTCATGGCCGAGCGCATGGTCCGCGAGCAGGGGCTGAGCTACGACGAAGCCCGGCAGCGCATCGTCGATACCATCGCGGCCGGCCGGCTGGGGCAGCCGAGCGAGTTCGGCGATGCCTGCGCTTTTCTCTGCAGCGCGCAGGCCGGGTATCTGTCAGGGCAGAACCTGCAACTGGACGGCGGTTCGTATCGCGGCGTGTTCTGAGGAAGGAACGACCTGGCTACACCGGACTGCCCAGCTCCCCCAGCCGCGCCGCGATCATGTCCACGCACGCCTGGACGATGGGGCCGGTCTCGTCGACGTACCGGCGGCTGGCCTCGTCCGGCGCCCGCCGGCGAACGATGAACAGCGTGATGTGCATGTCCGGGTCGGTAATGGGGCGAGCCACGACCTCGCCGCGTTCCAGCTCGCGGACGATGGCGCCCAGCGGCATGACGGCCGCCGCCGCGCCGCGCAGCACCAGGTCGCGCTGGCTGGTGATGGAATGAGTCTCGCACTGGATGCGGGGCTGCGCGCCTTTCCCGAAGGCGCTGGCCTCGACCAGCCGGCGCGCGACGTCGCGCTCGTTGCCCAGCACCAGCTCATGCCCCAGCACCTCGTCCATCGTGGCGGGCCCGGTGGAAGTCGCCAGATCGGCCCGGACCGTCAGCAGCAGTCGTTCCTTGAGCACCGGGGTCGTGGACAGGCCGGGGCGTGGCGCCACCGAGTAGGCCAATGCGGCATCGATGTCCTTGCGCTCGAGCGCGTCGACCAGCAGGAAGCTGGGGTTTTCGTAGAGTTGCAGGTCGATGTGGGGATACCGGCGCTTGAGCGTCAGGAGCAGGTCCGAGCCGATCAGCAGCATGATGCTGGAGGTCAGTCCCAGGTTGAAACGGACCGGCGCGGCCTGGTCGGCGCGCCGCACGTCATCCTGCGTCCGGGCGACCAGTTCGAAGATCTGGCGCGACCGTTCGAGCAGCAGGCTGCCGGCCGGCGTGGGATCCACGCCGCGAGAATGCCGCGACAGCAGGGGGACGCCGAACGTCGCTTCGAGCTCGCGCATGTGGGTGCCCAGGGCCGGCTGGGCGATGTGGAGCTGTTCGGCGGCGCGGGTGATGTTTCTTGTCTCCACGACCTTGGCGAAGTATTCGAGTCGCTTCAGCGTGATCATAGGCGGCAGACATGAGGGGGCTCCGGCCTATAGTAGGCCGATTCCGCCGCGGCCGGCACCACGGCGGAAAACGCCGGGGCTACTGGGTCCCGGCCAGCCCTGCACGCTGGACCATCCCGCCGAATCGATCGATTTCGCGCCGCATGTAGTCCCCGTATTCGGCCAGGACACGGCCGTCGGGAACGATGCCCAGGTCGGCCAGCTTGCGCCGCACGTCGGGCTGGGCCACGGCCTGGCGGGCGGCATCGGCCAGCTTGCGCAAGTGCTCGGGCGGCGTCCCGCGCGGCGCGAGCAGGCCGATGTCGGCGGTGAAGACATAGCCGGGCAGGCCGCTTTCCTCCAGCGTCGGCACGTCGGGCAGTTGCGCGACGCGCGCCTTGCTGGTCACGCCCAGCAACCGCAGGCGGCCTGCCCGCACCAGCCCTTCTATCGACGGCAGGCCGGCCAGCAGCATGTCGGCGGTTCCCGCCGCGACCGGGGCGGAAGGCTGTTCACGGAACGGGACGTGCATGATGTCGATGCCGGCCGAGCGCCGGATTTCCTCGAACATGACGTGGTGCAGCGAACCGATGCCTATGGTGCCGTAGGTGAGCTTGCCCGGGGCGGCCTTGGCTTGCGCCACCATTTCCTGGAAAGAGTTGGCCTTCAGCGAGGGGCCGGCCGTCAGGAAGAGCTGGGCCGCACCCAGGAAGGCGATGGGCTCGAAACTGTCCATGCCCTGGTAGGGCAGCTTCTTGTACAGCGTGGGGTTGATGGTGAGCGGGCTGGAGTCGGCCACCAGCAGGGTGTAGCCGTCGGGGTTGGCCTTGGCCACCGATTCCAGGGCGATGATGCTGCCCGCGCCGGTCTTGTTCTCGACGGCGATGGGCTGCCCCAGCGAGACGGACATGTGCTGGCCCACCAGACGCGCGATGACGTCGGGCACGCCGCCGGTGGGCGCGGCCACCACCATCTTGATCGGACGGTTGGGAAACCCGCCGTCGGCATGGCCAGCGGCGGGAGCCATCGCCAGCAGCAGGGCGGCGAAGAGACCTGGCTTTTTCATGTCAGGCCTCCACCGGTTGCGCGATGCGGGAAAGATGGGCGATGACCTCGTCCAGCGGGACGACGTCGCCATACTTCGCATCCATGTCGAGCAGGCTCTGGCGATGGGCCGCGCCGGACCGGTCGCCCACGGCCTCGGGTGCCACGATCGGGCGGAAGCCGCTTTGCACCGCGTCCACGACCGTCGCCCGCACGCAGCCGCTGGTGGTGCAGCCGGTCACGATGACGGTGTCCACGCCCCGCGAGACCAGGCGCGCGGCCAGGTCCGTGCTGGCGAAGCAGCTCGCGTATTTCTTGGACATGATGGAGTCGCCGTCCACCGTGTCCAGGCGCGGATCGAGCCGGACGTTGTCACTGCCTTCAAGCAGGCTGGCCATGCCGCCCATCTTCCGTTGCCAGACACCGGCGTCCGACAGGTCGGTCCGGTAGCCCACGGTGAAGAAATGGATGGGCGCGCCGATACGGCGGCAGGAGGCGATGAGACGGTTGGTGGCGAGCACCGCCTGCTCCAGGTCGGCGCCGAGCGGCTGCGCCGGGTCCGTGAAGCCGCGGATCATGTCGACGATGATCAGCGCGCAGTGGCGGCCGAAACCGATGCGCTGGCCGAAGCCTTTTTCCTTGAACAGCGGGTCGTCGATCTGCAAGTCCTGGTCCATTTCTCCTCCATGGAATGTGAATGGCCACTCGGTGGCTCTGGAGGAGAATTGGACCGCGCGGGGGGCGGCGCTGTCCAAGACGGGTTTCGGCTGGAAGCCATACGGCGGGGGTATGGCTGGCGCGGCGAGCCGCGCCGCCCCGCTGCTAGAACTTGTACGTCGCGCTGGCGATGACGCTGCGGCGGGCGCCGTACCAGCAATCCCCGCGTGACAGGCACGTCGCCACGTAGGTCTTGTCGGTCAGGTTGTTCAGATTGAGCGCGTAGCGCCAGTGATCGGTTTCGTACGAGACCATGGCGTCGAACAGCGTGACCGACGGGGTAGTGGGGGCGACACCGTCGCGGAACGAGCTCATCCAGCGGACCCCGGCGCCCAGCGCGAAACCGCTGACGTCGCCCACGGCGAATCGCCACTTGCCCCATGCCGCCGCCTGGTGGCGCGGCATGCCTTCGAGCGACTTGTCGAGAGCGATGTAGTTGTAGTGCGCGATCAGGTCGAAGCTGCGAGTGATCGCGCCGCGGTACTCCAGTTCCAGGCCCTTGGTCCTGGTCGCGCCCACCTGGACGGAATAAAGCGGGTTGGTCGGGTCGCCCGCCAACTGGTTCTTTTCCTTGAGCTGGTAGAGCGAGGCGGTGGCCATCCGCCGGCCATCGGCCGACTGGTGCTTGACGCCCACTTCCCACTGTTCGCCGCGCAAGGGCTTGAAGCGCGCGCCACCCTTGTCGGAGCCGGGAACCGGCGTGAACGATTCGCTGTAGTTGATGTACGGGGCCAGGCCGTTGTCGGCCACGTACATCACGCCCAGGCGCTTGGTCGTGGCATTGTCCTTCTCGTCGGCGCTGCCGGCCAGCCCGGCCGTGGTGCGATCGTGGCGTATGCCGGCGGAGACGATCCAGTGCTTGCCTATCTTCATCTGATCCTGCAGGTACAGGCCCGCCTGGCGCAGCGTGTAGCGCGGCTCGTCGGTCAATGCCGGCGGCGTGTAGTTGCCGTAGACAGGATCGTAGGCGTCGATGGTGCCGCCGTCGGCGACGCCGCTGCGGCGGTCGCGGCGGTAGCGCGTCCAGTCGAAGCCCAGCAGGACCTGATGCCGCACGATGCCGGTCTGCAGCCTGCCTGTCAGGTGCTGGTCCAGGGTGTCGATGCGCACCTTGGTGAGGGCGTCGTCCGCATAGCGGCCGATGCGGCGCTGGTTGACCGGGTCCGCGGCCCAGCCGCCGGGATCGGTGAACGAGTCCGCATAGTGGGTGAGGTAGTCCACCTTGTTGTTGGCATGGCGAAAGCCCTGGCTGAAGGACCACTGGTCGTTGAAGCGGTGCTCGAACAGCCAGCCGAGGGAAGTGCGGCGCGAATCGTAGCGGTCGTGGCCGGGTTCGCCGATGAAGCGGCTGGTGGGGATCGTGCCGTTGGGGTTGCCGGTGCGCATGCCCGACCATGGCATGAACTGCGCGGTCGACCCGCTCTCATCCTTCTGCCACAGTCCTTGCAGCGTGAGCGAGGTCGAGGCGCTGGGACGCCAGGTGAGCGAAGGCATGACCAGGCTGCGGTTGTCCTTCACATGGTCGACCTGGGTGTCGGCATCGCGCTTGAGCGCGACGAGGCGATACAGCCACTGTCCGTCGGCCGTCAGCGGGCCGGTCAGGTCCACCTGGGCCTGCTTGCGGCCGCGGTTGCCCAGCTGTATGCCCGCTTCGCCCTGGAATTCGGCCTGCGGGCGCTTGCTGACCATGTTGATGAGGCCGCCTGTGCTGCCCTGGCCGTACAGCATGGCCGCCGGCCCGCGCAGCACTTCCAGGCGCTCCAGCGTATAGGGTTCGATGCGGGTGGTGCTGGTGTAGTAGTCGTAGTGCTGGCGCAGGCCGTCCAGGTACAGCGTGGGTTCGGTGCCGCGTATGCGGACCGAATCGGCGCGTGAGTCGATGCCGTAGGCGTCGGAGCGCACGCCGGCCGCATAGCCAAGTGCATCCTGGAGGTTGGTGGCGCCCTGATCCGTGAGCTGATCGCGTGTGATGACCGTGACCGACTGCGGAGTCTCGAGCAACGGTGTGTCCGTCTTGGTGGCAGTGGCCGAGCGCCTGGCGGTGTAGCCGTAGACGGGGCCGGTGGCGGTTTCGCGCTCGGGGCTGGCTTCGACGCGGATTTCCCGCAAGGTGGCCGGCTCGGTGGTCTGCGCGCAAAGCGCGGGGGGAAGCGTGGCCAGCGCGGCGGCCAGGCCCGCATGGCGAAGGGGGATGGATAAGGGTGGCATGGGGGCGATATCCAAGTTTTGTTAATAAATCTTGTAATGATAATCATTATCAACATTATTTCAATGAAAAGATTGGCAAGAACCGGATTGGCCGAGGCTGTTTGGCGAAGGCGAAAAAAAAGCGGCCTGGAAAGGCCGCCCGGGGGACGCGCGTGCAAGAGCCCGGCGGCGAGGCCGGGCCGGTCGTCACGGTTTGGCGTTGGGGAAGAACAATTGCTGGCCGTCGATCTTGTAGCTGGCGATCGTCTGCTGGCCGGCGGGGGAAATGACCCAGTCGACGAATTTCTGGGCGGCCGCGGTCTTGACGTGCGGATGCTTGGCGGGATTGACCACCATCACGCCATACTGGTTGAACAGGCGCTCGTCCCCTTCCACGAGCACGGTGAGGCTGCCCCGGTTCTTGAAGCTGAGCCAGGTGCCGCGGTCCGACAGCACGTAGGCGCCGGTGGACGACGCCATGTTCAGCGCGGGCCCCATGCCGCAGCCGCAGGCCTTGTAGCCGCTTCCCTTCTTGTCGTCCAGGCCGGCTTCCTTCCAGTAGCGCAGTTCGGCCGAGTGCGTGCCGCTCTTGTCGCCGCGGGAAATGAACTCGGCGTTTGCCGCCGACAATTTCTTCAGCGCCTGGACGATGTCCTTGCCCTTCACGCCGGCGGGGTCGGCGGCGGGGCCGATCAGCACGAAGTCGTTGTACATGACCGGGTAGCGCTTCACGCCGTAGCCATCGGCGATGAATTTCTCCTCGGCGGCCTGGTCGTGCACGAACAGCACGTCGGCGTCGCCGCGCCGGCCGGTGTCCAGCGCCTGGCCCGTGCCTTGCGCCACGACTTTGATGTCGATGCCGCTGGCCTTCTTGAAAGCGGGCAGCAGGTGGGCGAACAGGCCGGATTGTTCAGTGGAGGTGGTCGACGCCATGACGATGGTTTCGGCGGCCGCGGGCAGGCTGGCCAGGGCGGCGGCGGCGGGCAGCAGACAGCCCAGGACGAGCGGGCGCAGGCGGTGGAAGAGCTTCATATTTTTTCTCCTTTGACGAAAAGGCCGGCTTCCTCGGGCAGCGGCCCGTTGAAGAAGGCATGGACGGGAAGGTCCGCCAGGATGCGGCCCCGTTCCAGGTAGATCACCCGGCTCGCCAGGCGTTTGACCTGGCCCAGGTTGTGGCTGCTGAACACCATGGTCATGGTGCGGCCCGAGCGCGGCTGCGCGAATGCCTGCATCAAGGCTTCGACTTCGCGCTTGGCGTGCGGATCGAGATTGGCGGTGGGCTCGTCCAGCAGCAGGGCGTCGGCGTCCAGGGCCCAGGCCTGGGCCAGCGCCACGCGCTGTTGCTGCCCGCCGGACAGCGCCTTGGCATTGCGGCCGCCCAGTTCGGCCATGCCGACGCGCGCCAGCGCTTCCACGGCCGACTGCCGCGCCTGGCGCCAGCCCAGGCCCCGCAGCCACAGTCCCAGCGCGACGTTGTTCTGGGCCGAGGTTCGCAGCATGTGCGGCCGCTGGAACACCAGCGCCTGCCGGTTGCGCGGCAGGCAGGAGACGGTGCCCGCGGTGGGCGCGAGCAGGCCGTGCAACACCCGCAGCAGCGTACTCTTGCCGCTGCCGTTCGTGCCGACCAGGGCAACGCGTTCGCCGGCGTGGACGGACAGATCGACGCCGTGCAGCGCGCGCACCGGGCCGTAGCACAGGTCGACGTCGCGCAGGGCGAACAGGACTGGGTGGGCGGCGGGGTCCGGTACGCCTGGCGGTACCGGGATCAAGGCCGCCATGTCCGCGTCCAGGGGCAGGATCGAGGCCGCGCGCTTCATGCGGCGGGATCCGGCATGCGCAGCCAGGCGGACAGGCCCGCGTCGCGCCTTTCGCGCCAGCGGCGCACCAGCGCGATCAATGTGTTGAGCAGCAGGACCACGGCCAGCAGCACGATGCCCAGCGCCACGGCCAGGGGCAGGTCGCCCTTGCTGGTCTCGAGCGCGATGGCGGTGGTCATGACGCGCGTATAGCCTTCGATGTTGCCGCCGACCACCATCACGGCGCCCACTTCCGAGACCGCGCGGCCGAATGCCGCGATCAGGATGGTCAGCAGCGCGAAACGTTCATCCCAGATCAGCAGCAGCCCGCGCATGAAGGTGCCCGCGCCCAGCGAGCGCAGTTGTTCGCCATGGCTGCGGTCGGCATCTTCGACCACCTGCCGCGTCAGCGCCGTGACCACGGGCAGCACCAGGATGGCCTGCGCCACCACCATGGCCTGGAACGAGAACAGCCAGCCGAGGAAGCCCAGCGGCCCCGAGCGCGACAGCAACAGATAGACCAGCAGCCCTACCACGACGGAGGGCAGGGCCAGCATGGTGTTGAGCAGGGTCAGCACGACCCCCCGGCCGGGAAACCGCGCGACCCCCAGCCACGCCCCCAGCACCAGCCCGCCGCCGCAGGCGAGCAGGCAGGCACAGGCGCTGACCGCCAGCGACAGCCTGACGATGTCGAGCAAGACAGGATCGAGAGAAGTGATGAGGCGCAGCGCTGTGACCGCGCTTTCCGCAAGAGTGTTCATGCCGTCTTCAGATGTGCCGCCCCAGCGTAGCGGAGTGCGCCCGACGAGGCGATATGAAGTAGTGTGCATAGGCATCCCCTGGGGGAACGCGCTTCCCCAGGGCTATACTCCAGCAGTGCATCAAGTCGAACTCTCCTACACTTTCGGTGTCCCGCGCGCCAATGCCGCCACCATCCGCAATCCGCTGATGGATCTGCTGCATGCCATCCGCGAACATGGTTCGATCTCGGCCGCCGCCAAGGCCCTGGATCTGTCCTATCGCCACGTCTGGGGCGAACTCAAGCGCTGGGAGAAGAACCTCGGGCACGCGCTGGTGATCTGGGACAAGGGCCAGCCGGCGCGTCTGACGGAGTTCGGCAACAAGCTGCTGTGGGCCGAGCGGCAGGCCCAGGCGCGGCTGGCGCCGCAGATCGGGGCTTTATATGCCGACCTGGAACGGGCCTTCGCGGTCGCGTTCGATGACGCGGCCCATGTGGTCGCCCTGCATGCCAGCCATGACGACGCGCTGGCGTCGCTGCGCGAGCATTCCGTGGCCAGCGACAAGCTGCATCTGGACATACGCTTCACCGGCAGCGTCGATGCGATCAAGGCATTGAACGAAGGCCGATGCGTCATGGCGGGGTTCCACGCTCCCGCCGATTCCCCGCCGGGGTCGCTGGCGGAGCGTACCTACAAGCCGCTGCTGCAGCCCGGCCAGCACAAGATCATCGGTTTCGCCCGCCGCAGCCAGGGATTGATGGTGGCGCGGGGCAATCCGCTCGCCCTTGCTTCGTTGGACGATCTCGTCCGGCCCGGCGTGCGCTTCGTGAACCGCCCGCTGGGGACGGGCACGCGGGTGCTGCTGGACGAGTTGCTGGCCCGGCACGCGCTGTCGCCCGCGGACATCGAGGGCTATGGCCACACCGAGCCGTCGCACGCGGCGGTGGCGCACGCGGTGGCGTCGGGTGCCGCGGATGCCGGCCTGGGCATCGAGGTCGCCGCCCGGACCAGCAGGCTCGATTTCATCCCCCTGGTGTCCGAAAACTACTTCCTGGTCTGCCTGAAATCCACGCTGGAACTGCCATCCACCCAGGCATTGCTGGGCATCCTGCGTAGCGAGGCCTGGCAGCGCAAGCTGGCGGCGACGCCGGGATACTCGCCGCAGCAAAGCGGCGAGGTGCTGTCGATGCGGCGGGTGCTGCCCTGGTGGAATTTCCGCATGCCCAAGTCCGGCAAGCGGGACTGAGGCGATCGGTCAGGCTTCTTGCGGCATGGGCCGCGCGGGGCGGGGCGCTCCGGCCAGCCCGGGCTGCATGGCCAGGCGCCAGGGTGCGGTATAGCAGAGGAAGTGCTTGTTGGTGGCGCGGCCGATCGCGCACAGGCCCAGGCGTTCGGCCAGTTCGAAGCCCATTTGCGTGATGCCGCTGCGCGAGACGACGATGGGAATGCCCATCTGCGCCGCCTTGATGATCATTTCGCTGGTGAGCCGGCCCGTGGTGTAGAAGACTTTGTCATGGCCGGCCATCCGGGCCTGGTCCTGCAGCCACATCCAGCCCGCGATGGTATCGATGGCGTTGTGGCGTCCGACATCTTCGACGAACATCAGCATGCGCTCGCCCTGGAACAGCGCGCAGCCGTGCACGGAGCCGGCGGACTTGTAGGTGGTTTCCTGCAGGCGGATGGCATCCAGCAGGCCGTAGAGCTGGCCCTGGGTGAGCCGGGCATCCTCGGGCAGGCGGATGTCGTCGATCTCGTCCATCAAGCCGCCGAAGACGCTGCCTTGGCCGCAGCCGGTGGTGACCACGCGCTGGGACGTGCGGGCCTCGAGGTCCTGGATGCCGCCGCGCGTCTGGACGGCCGCGGCCTGGACTTCCCAGTCGACGGTGACCGCCTCGACTTCGTCCAGGGACCGCACCAGGCGCTGGTTGCGCAGGTAGCCCAGCACCAGCAGCTCGGGCATGGCGCCCAGGGTCATCAGCGTGACCAGTTCGCGTTTGTCGACGTAGACGGTCAGCGAACGCTCGGCCGGAATGGAAACGGTATCGCGCACGCCATGTTCGTTGACCACGGTGATCTCGCGCGTCAACGGCGCGCGGGCGTCGGTCAGGAAAGGGCGGTGGCGAGGCGGTGCGTTCACTGCTTGGGCGCGGCGGCGTCGGGCGCCGCGGTATTGGGCGGTGCCTTGGCGGTTTCCGTGGGCGAGTGCGCGCCGGCGGCTTCCAGCGGCTTGGCCTCGGGCGGCGCATAGACGAAGGGGCCGGGGTCGGCGCAAGGCGGCATGGAGGCAGGCTCGTGTACGGTCTTGCCGGCGGCGCGCGCGCTGGCGAAGTAGGCGGCCGCGGTCTTGTTCTGCGCCTGGCAGAGCTTGTAGCCGTCGACCTTGCCCGCCCAGGCGGCGCGGGCGGCGGCCTCGGCCGCCTTGGCCTGGGCCTCGGGGCTGGGCGGGGGCAGCTTGGCAAGGGCCGCGGAGGAGAAGACGGCCAGCAGCAGCGCGAGAGCGGTTTTCATGCGGGATCTCCTGGTCGAGGCCGACGGGTTCAGGCGTTCGCCGGCCGGGTGTCCGGCTTCTTCTGCGCAGGCTGGGTGCGCTGGGCGGGGATCTTGCCCGCCTTGATGTCGTTGTACCAGAGTTCGTGGTGCTCGCGGGCCCAGGCCTCGTCCACGTAGCCGGTCTTCATGGCCTTGTAGGCGCCCTTCATGCCCAGGGTGCCCAGGTAGATGTGGCCCAGGAACATGCACATCATCAGGATGGTCGCCACGGCGTGGACCATGTGGGCGATCTGCATGGTGCCGCGGGTGTAGACCAGGCCGGGGATGACCCGGTCCAGCACCAGCCCGGACCCGATGACGATGAAGCCCAGGAACAGTACGCCGCCCCAGAATACGAGCTTTTCCCCGGCGTTGAAACGGCCGGTGGGTACGTGCTGGCCGTTGAACAGCCCGCCGCCCTTGCGCAGCCAGACCATGTCGTCGCGTGTGGGCAGGTTGTCGCGGATGAAGGTGAAGAAGACCACCACCAGCGAAACCGCGAACAGCGGGCCCACGAAATTGTGGGCAGTCTTGAGCAGCCAGGTCATCCAGCCGAACAGGGCGCTACCCATGATGGGCAGCAGGAAGAACTTGCCGAAGGCCATGATCAGGCCCGAGATCGCCAGGACCACGAATGCGGCGGCATTGACCCAATGGGCCGCCCGTTCGAAGTACGTGAAGCGCTCGATCTTGCGGCCGGTCTCGGCGCCGTGGACGGTAAGCGGGCCCTTGGTGAAGTAGAACAGCGCGATGGCCACCAGCACGATCAGCAGCAGCGAGCCGCCGTAGGGGATCAGCCAGTTGTTGCGCACCTGCCGCCAGGCTTCGCCGGCCGAGGTGTACTTCGAGCCCGGATACTGCACGAAGCGCTGGATCAGCACGCCGGCTTCCGGGGCTTCGCTGCGCGGCAGGCTGCTATAGCCGGGCTGGCCGGAATTGACCAGGCGCCAGTTCGGCGCGTTGTTGCCCGGCTGGACCTTGGCGCGCTCGGCGTTGGTCTGGTCGGCATAGCCCGGATCCTGGCTGGCGTCGGGCTTGACCTCGAAGATGTTGGCACTCTGGATGGCACCCATCGAGGTGCCGGCTGGGGGCTGCGCGGCATCCGCCGCCTGGGCGGCGGGGGATGCCAGCATGGCGCCGAACAGCGCGAGCGCGGCAAGTAGCGACCGTATCATGGCGACCTCCGGTCAGTTCACCCGGTTGTATTCGTTCTGGCCTTGCTGGGCCCGGGTCTTGAGTTCCTGTTCCCAGCTGTTCCGGTCTCCCGGGGTCCAGCCCGGCGCGGTGAAGGCCGAGACGCCGGTGCCCTTGTAAGCGGGCTCGCCGTTCTGGACCTTGCCCTGGTAGAGCGACTGGTCCCGTTCGGTGCAGGCGGCGGTGCCGAAAACGAGCAGGATGGCGAGAAAGACGCTGGCTTTCATCACTTGCCTCCGGTGGTGGTACCGCCCGGCTGGGGATTCTGCGGCGGCTGGCCGGCCTGCTTGGAGCCGTAGGCGGTACCCCAGCCCCAGACCTCGGCGCCCTTGCCGCGCGCGACCACGCGGGTGCGGAAGATGTCGGCGATCACGTCGCCATCGCCGCCCAGCAGCGCCTTGGTCGAGCACATTTCGGCGCAGGCCGGCAGCTTGCCTTCGGCCAGGCGGTTGCGGCCGTATTTCTTGAACTCTTCCTCGCTGCCGTGGGCTTCGGGGCCGCCGGCGCAGAAGGTGCACTTGTCCATCTTGCCGCGTACGCCGAAGGTGCCCTGCGACGGGAATTGCGGGGCACCGAACGGACAGGCGTACGAACAATAGCCGCAGCCTATGCAGGTGTCCTTGTTGTGCAGCACCACGCCTTCGTCGGTGTGATAGAAGCAATTGACCGGGCAGACCGCCATGCAGGGCGCGTCGCTGCAGTGCATGCAGGCCACCGAGATGGACTTTTCGCCCGGCACGCCGTCGTTCAGCGTGACCACCCGCCGGCGGTTCACGCCCCACGGGACTTCGTGCTCGTTCTTGCAGGCGGTGACGCAGGCATTGCATTCGATGCAGCGCTCCGCATCACAGATGAACTTCATTCTGGCCATGGCGCGCTCCTTATGCCTTCTCGATGTTGCAGATGGTGGTCTTGGTTTCCTGCATCATGGTGACGCTGTCGTAGCCGTAGGTGGTACCGGTGTTGACCGCCTCGCCGCGCACGATCGGAGCCGCGCCTTCGGGGTAGTAGTCCAGCAGATCCTTGCCCTGCCAGCGGCCCGCGAAGTGGAAGGGCATGAACGCGGTGTCCGGTCCGACCCGTTCGGTGACCAGGGCCTGCACGTTGAGCCGTGCGCCGGTGGGCGTGACCACCCAGCAGCGCGAACCGTTGGTGATGCCCCGTTCGGCCGCTGCCTTGGGGTTGATCTCGACGAAGCTTTCCTGCTGCAGCTCGGCCAGCCAGGGGTTGGACCGGGTCTCGTCGCCCCCGCCCTCGTATTCGGTCAGGCGGCCGGAAGTGAGGATGATGGGGAATTTCTCGTAGAGCTTGTCTTCCACGTTCTTCTGCTGCAGCGACTTGTACAGCGTCGGCAGGCGCCAGAAGGTCTTCATGTCGTCGTGGGTCGGGTACTTGGCGACGAGATCGGGGCGCGTGCCGTAGATCGGTTCGCGGTGCTGCGGGATGGGATCGGGGAAGTTCCAGACCACCGCGCGCGCCTTGGCGTTGCCGAAGGGATGGCAGCCGTGGTTCTTCATCACCACGCGGATGATGCCGCCCGACAGGTCGGTCTTCCAGTTCTTGCCCTCGGCCGCGGCCTTTTCGGCGTCGGTCAGTTCGTCCCACCAGCCGAGTTTCTTCAGCAGCACGTGGTCGAATTCCGGATAGCCGGTGGGGATGTCGGCGCCCTTGGAATGCGAGCCGTCCTCGGCCAGCAGGTTGACGCCGTTGCGCTCCACGCCGAAGTTGGCGCGGAAGTTGCCGCCGCCGTCCATGACGTGCCGGGAGGTGTCGTACAGGTTGGGTGAGCCGGGGTGTTTGAGCTCGGGCGTGCCGAAGCAGGGCCAGGGCAGGCCGAAGTAGTCGCCCTGGATGTCGTAGCCGGTTTCCTTGTCGACCACGCTGCCCTTGGCGCGCAGGGTCTTGACGTCGAAGGCGTGCATCAGCCGCATGTGGGCCTTGAGCCGCTCCGGGCTCTGGCCGGTGTAGCCGATGGTCCAGTTGCTGCGGTTGATCTCGCGCAGGATGTCCTCGATGACGGGCTCATCCATGCCCTTGACCTTCTGCATCTTGTAGTTCTTGCACAGCTCGGCGCCGAAGCCGAGTTTCTGCGCAAGCTGGTACATGATCATGTGGTCGGTGCGGCTGTCCCACAGCGGCTCGATGACCTTCTCGCGCCATTGCAGCGACCGGTTCGACGCCGTACAGGAGCCGCTGGTCTCGAACTGCGTGGCCGCGGGCAGCAGGTAGACGGCGCGGTTGGGGTTCAGGTCCTCGCTCTTGCCGGGCATGGCCGCCATCGCGGCGGTGGCCGAGGGGTAGGGATCGACCACGACCAGCAGGTCGAGCTTGTCCATGGCCCGCTTCATTTCCAGCCCGCGCGTCTGCGAGTTGGGCGCGTGGCCCCAGTAGAAGACGGCGCGCAGGTTGGAGTCCTGGTCGATGAGGTCGTTCTTCTCCAGCACGCCGTCGATCCAGCGCGAGACGGTGATGCCCGACTTGGTCATCATCGCGGGCGAGGCGTAGCGGCTCTTGATCCAGTCGTAGTCGACGTCCCAGACCTTGGCGAAGTGGCGCCACGAGCCTTCGGCCAGGCCGTAGTAGCCGGGCAGCGAATCGGGGTTGGGGCCGATGTCGGTCGCGCCCTGCACGTTGTCATGGCCGCGGAAGATGTTGGCGCCGCCGCCGGAAACGCCGACGTTGCCCAGCGCGAGCTGCACGATGCAGGAAGCGCGCACCATGGCGTTGCCGATGCTGTGCTGGGTCTGGCCCATGCACCACACCAGCGTGCTGGGGCGGTTCTCGGCCATGGTCTTGGCGACGTTGTAGCAGGTGGCCTCGTCCACGCCGCAGGCTTCCAGGACCTTGTCCGGCGTCCACTTGGCCAGGACGTCGGCCTTGACCTGGTCCATGCCGTAGACGCGGTCGTTGATGTATTTCTTGTCTTCCCAGCCGTTCTTGAAGATGTGATACAGCACGCCGAACAGGAAGGGGATGTCGGTGCCGGACCGGATGCGCACGTAGTGGTCCGCCTTGGCGGCCGTGCGGGTGAAGCGGGGGTCGGCGACGATGACCTTGCAGCCTTTTTCCTTGGCGTGCAGCAGGTGCAGCATGGACACCGGGTGGGCCTCGGCGGCGTTCGAGCCGATGTACAACGCAGCCTTGGAGTTCTGCATGTCGTTGTACGAGTTGGTCATGGCCCCGTAGCCCCAGGTATTGGCTACGCCGGCGACCGTGGTCGAGTGGCAGATGCGCGCCTGGTGGTCGCAGTTGTTGCTGCCCCAGAAGCTCATGAACTTGCGCAACAGATAGGACTGCTCGTTGTTGTGCTTGGACGAGCCGATCACGTAGACCGAGTCCTGGCCGCTTTCCTTGCGCAACTGGAGCATGCGGGCCGAGATTTCGTCGAGGGCGGTATCCCAGCTGATGCGCTGGTACTTGCCGTTGACCAGCTTCATCGGATAGCGCAGGCGGTGCTCGCCGTGGCCGTGCTCGCGTACCGAGGCGCCCTTGGCGCAGTGCGCGCCGAGGTTGATGGGGGAGTCGAACACCGGTTCCTGGCGGACCCAGACGCCATTCTCGACCACGGCGTCGACCGAACAGCCCACCGAACAGTGCGTACAGACGGTGCGCCTGACTTCGACCTTGCCTTTGCCGATGGCGGTCTTCTGGTCACCGTCGGCCGCGTCGGCTTTCCTGACCAGGCCGAGTTGCGTGGCGGCGAGCCCCGCGCCCACGCCCAGTCCCGAGCGGCGCAGGAAGGTGCGGCGGTCCATGGTGGGCAGCGCGTGGGCCATGCCGCGGCGCAGGCTATGGACGAACGAGGAAGAGGATGCGCCGGAGTCGCCGGCGCCCGTTTTCTTGGTCAGCAGCATGCCGTGCTCCGGTGGTTAGACCAGCGTGGACTTGTAGTAGCGCTTGACGTGGTCGGTGACGCTGTAGCCGCCGCCCCGTTCGGGCGCGGGCCTGGCGGCCGCCTGGGGCGACGGGCCGGGGCGCAGAGAAGGCGCGACGACAGCTGTGGCGGCAACGGCGCCGGCGGTGGCGGCGCCGACGAAGAAACCCCGGCGGGATAGGTTGGCGGCGATCTTGGGCATCTCTGTCTCCGTTGGGGCTGCCAGATATGAAGTGCTGTGCATACTGTACCCCCGGTAACCGGTTACAGGCAATGCCGCAAACCGTTCCTGGCCTCGGGTATACCCTCGGCCTTGCCGCGGTCAGGGCAGCATGTCGAAACCCTGCGCCTCCACGCTGGCGAACGCCCGCGTGAACTCGCTCAGCGCCGCATAGAAGCGCGCCCGCGGGTGGGCCGACAGGGCGTCGCACATGGCGGGCACCCACGGCAGCAGGTGGTCGCCGAAGAACTTGCGCTGGTTGGCGAGGTGGCACTGCGCCGCGTCCTCGCCGGCGATCAGGTAGCGCATGACTTCGCACAGGTAGGCGATGTGGTCCTCGGTCTCGGGCATGGCGGGGTCCCGGGCCAGGCCCAGGGCGGCCAGGTCATTCCGAAGTCCGACCAGCGATTTTTCGTTCAGGAAACCGTTCAGGTAGTGCGACCCGTACAGGTAGACCTCGGGCTTGCCCAGGCCGCCGAACAAGGCCTCGTACTCGTCGTGCAACGACGGATCGTCCATGTCCCGCGCGGCGGCGACCAGGTCGCGCCAGGGCGTTTCCAGGAAGGCGCCCGCCATCGGGGCTTCGGTGGCCGCCGCGCGCAGGCCGGCCGCGAAGGCCGGGTCGGGCGGCGCGTAGAACAGGCGCGCCAGCACGCCATAGAGTTCGGCGCGGGCGATTTCCTCGTCGAGCGAGGCCGAACCGATATCGGCGGGGGAAATGGAAGCGTTCATAGATCCGTGATGCGTGATTCGTTGGCGCCGGAGTACAGATCGATCACGCGGCAGTCGCCGCACATTTTCAAGCGTTCCTGGCCCGCGCCCTGGAACATGGGGTGGCCGCCCAGCCGGGCCAGCATGGCCTCGATCGCTTTCTGCGTGCCGAAGGGTTTGTGGCAGCGCACGCAGTGATAAGGCTGCGTTTCGTTCAGCACGCGGGCCTGGGCGCGTTCGGGCGCGAGCAGCAGGCGCGGCGCGAGGGCCAGCGCGTTCTCGGGACAGGTTTCGACGCACAGCCCGCATTGCACGCAGTTCTTTTCCAGGAAGCGCAGTTGGGGCGCCTCGGGGTTATCGAGCAGGGCGCTGGACGGACAGGCGCCCACGCAACTCATGCACAGCGTACAGGCGTCCTTGTCGATGACCAGGCCGCCGATGGGCGAGCCGCTGCCCGGCGGGCCGCCGGGCAGGGCGATTTCGCTCCGCGCGGCCGGGGCGTGGGTGATCAGGTGGTCCAGCGCGAGGTCCAGCGTGCTGCGCTTCTCGCGGACCATGGCGAAGCGTGCAGGCACGGCCGGCACGCCGGGGCGGCGTGCCGCGAGTTCGCGCAGCGCCGTGTCCAGCGCCTGCGGCGACTCGGGGCGCAGCAGGTGCAGGTGCGGTCCCGCGTAACCCAGGCCGTCGAGGATGGCCTGGCCCACCGCGAGTTGCGCGGCCAGGTTGTCCAGGTATTGCGGCGCCTCTTCGGCCGTGGCCAGAATGGCGACCTGCGAGGCGCCCAGCGCGATGGCGCCCAGCCAGGCCTCCAGGCCGAGGCTGGCGGTATGCCAGACGCCCAGCGGGATGACGTTGGCCGGTACGCCCTGGAGCCGGTCCAGGCTGGCCTCGCGTCCCAGGCGCTCGATCATCGCGCGTCCGGCCTCCTGGCTGTGCACCAGCACGACGGGGGCCTGGCCGCCCGCCCGCGCGTAGGTGGACAGCAGTGTGCGCACGGTCGCGCCCTGGTCCGTCATGCGCGGGTAGGCATAGGTGATCGCGCCGGTCGGGCACGCGGTCGTACAGGCGCCGCAGCCCACGCAGAGATTGGGATTGACCTTGATCTGCTGGTGCGCCTTGTCGCTGTCGATGGCGTGGGCCGAGCAGATGTCGACGCAGGCGCGGCAGCCGATCGTGTCGTTGCGGCTGTGCGCGCACAGCGACTGCTTGTAGTCGAAGAACTTGGGTTTCTCGAATTCCCCGACCATGTCGCGCAGCCGCAGCAGCGGCGCGGGATCGGCACCGTTCCAGGAGAAATAGCCCTGCGGCGGGGCGTGCTGCGCGAACAGCGTGCGGCCGCCCAGTTCCAGGACCAGGTCGAAGCGCGCCTCCTGGCGTTCCGGGGCGCGGGCGAAATCGATCGCGCCCGCGGTCGTACAGGATGCCACGCAGGCACGGTGGTCGCGGCAGCGGCCGGGGTCGATCTGGTAGTCGAGGCCGATCGCGCCTTCGGGACACGCGGCAATACAGGCATTGCAGCGCGTGCACAGGTCCAGGTCGATGGGATTGTCCTGCACCCACGCCAGATCGAACGCGCCCAGCCAGCCTTGCAGCGATTCCAGGCGGCCCGCGAGCACGGGATGGAGGCGCTCCTGGGTGGCGCCCGCCGCGCCGGGGCCACGCGCGAAGATCGTGACCTCGAGCGTGTCGTCCAGCATGGAGGCGGCGCGTTCGGCCTCGTCGAGCGGGCCGACGATGAGCAGGCGTCCGGCGCTGCGATAGGTGACGGTGGGGACCGGTTCCGGGTCGGCCAGCCTCGCGGCCGCCAGCAGCGCGGCCAGCTTGGGCATGGCCTTCGAGGCGTCGCGGCTCCAGCCGCCTGTTTCACGGATGTTGACGAAGCGCACCGGGGCGACGGCGCCTTCGGTGTGTTCGCCGATCTGCGCGAACAGGCGTTTTTCCTGCGTACAGGCGACGATGACGGGCGCGGTGCCCGTGACCGCCCGCTGGAAGTCGCCGGCTTCGTGGCGGCAGAGCGTGGAGTGCAAAGCCAGCTTTTCGTCCAGTGCCGCGCCGAGCGAGTCGGCGTCCAGGGGCATGGTCTTGTTGCAGTCGCAGATCAGTGTAGGCATGGGCGCTCTGAAGAGCCCGGCTACCTGGGGGATTCGGGCTCGGGAAAGTCGAAATGCGTCTGGCCGTCGCTGGGCGTCTGGCCTGTGGATGCGCCAGACTCTAGCACGGATCCCCCGGCGTCATCACCGGTCGCGGCCTCGTTCGCGGGCCGGGCCGGGCCGGAGGGATCATCGCCGGACCGCGGAGCGGGATCGTCCTGGACCAGGGCCAGGACGCGCGCGCTGACCATCTGCCTGAGCGTGGACTCGGGCAGTTTCTCGGGCGAAGAGTAGTCGTCGATGTAGACGTCCAGCCCGTCCATGATGTTGTAGTGCGGGTCGGAAAAAAGCTTCTTCAGCGCCGCCAGCTTGACATCGGGCTCGACCGCGGGCTGCATGAAGGCGGAGAAGTCCGAGTCGTGCGTCAAGGTTGCCAGGTCCTCCCGGGTCGGGGCCGGCGGGGACTGTGCCGCGAGGCCGGTATTCTGGCGCGGATCGGCCGCGCGGGAAGAGGCTTCGCTGTCCGCCGGGCCGTTCGTATCCGGGGGCGGCGCGGCAGGCGGGCTTGCCGGGTGGCCGGCCTCGTCCGCGATCGGCTTGGCGACGACGGGGTCGGCGTCGACGTCGCGCTCGTCCGCGCTTGCCCGGGACCGGGCCTTGCGCCGCGACCAGCGGCCGAGGAAGCCTGCGTTCTCGTCGCTCATGGCTCTTCGGTGTTCTTGCGCCTGCCGGTGCTGACCGAAGCCGGGTTGCCGAAGCGGTCTTGCAGCGGCTCGAAACTGACGGGGCGCCGCCTGCGCTTGGGCTCGGCCACGTAATGCTCGGCCACGAAGGCCTGCAGCCATCCCGCGATATCGGCGGGGGCGGGTACCTGTTCGACGGTTTCCTGCGCGTCCAGCAGCCGGCCCGCATGGTAGTAGCTGAGCGTGACCAGTTCGGGCCGGGCCAGCGGCTCGTCGCTCAGGCCCGGCGTTTCCTCAATGCGCCACATCACGAACCAGCAGGGCGCCTCGGTCGTGGCGTTCAGGTAGTAACCCTCGGCGTCATCCTTGAACAGCTCGACCACGAAGCCGGGATGCAGCCACAACTCGCCGTCCGCATCCTGGCGCAGCAGGTGGGGCGTGCCGCCGAACGCCGGCTCGTCGGCGACAACGTCCGCCAGGGTCCACCGCCAGGGCTGCCACCGGCTCATCGGGCCATGGACGCGCTCCTTGCGCATGATCACGGCGACGTCGATGCGAGGAGCCTGGCTGGTCATGGCGGCCTCGCGTCAGGAGTCGGCGCTGATGGAAATGGTGGGGAACTTGGACGAGAAGTCCTTGTTCCGGGCGGCGACGGCGACCGCCACCTGGCGCGCGACGGTCTTGTACAGGCCGGCGATCTCGCCGTCGGGGTCGGCCACCACGGAAGGCTTGCCGCTGTCGGCCTGCAGCCGGATATTGATGTCCAGCGGCAGCGCGCCCAGATAGGGCGTGTCGTATTCGGCGGCCATCCTCTTGCCGCCCTCGGCGCCGAAGATGTGTTCGACGTGCCCGCACTGGCTGCATACGTGCACGGCCATGTTCTCGACCACGCCCAGGATGGGCACGCCCACCTTCTCGAACATCTTGATGCCCTTGCGCGCGTCCAGCAGCGCGATGTCCTGCGGCGTGGTGACGATGACGGCGCCGGTCATGGGGACGCGCTGGCTGAGCGTGAGCTGGATGTCGCCGGTGCCCGGAGGCATGTCGACGATCAGGTAGTCGAGGTCTTTCCAGTTGGTCTGCCGCAGCAGTTGTTCGAGCGCCTGTACCGCCATGGGGCCGCGCCAGATCATGGCCTCGTCGTGGGCGACCAGGAAGCCGATGGACATGACCTGCACGCCGTAGTTTTCGAGCGGCTCCATGGTCTTGCCGTCGTCGCTGACGGGGCGCGCGTCGATGCCCATCATGAGCGGCTGGCTGGGGCCGTAGATGTCGGCGTCGAGCAGGCCGACACGCGCGCCCTCGGCCGCCAGGGCCAGGGCCAGGTTGACCGCCGTGGTGCTCTTGCCCACGCCGCCCTTGCCCGAGGCGACGGCGACGATGTTCTTGACGCCCTGCAGCAGCGGCACGCCGCGCTGGACCGCGTGGGCGATGATCTCGCTGCGCACGTTGGCGCTGACGTTGGCGATGCCGGGCACGGTCCGGGCCGCCGCGATCAGCGCGCTGCGCAGGGCGGGGATCTGGCTCTTGGCCGGGTAGCCGAGCAGGACGTCGAACGAGACATCGCCGCCGTGGATCTCGACGTTCCTGATCGACCGGGTCGAGACGAAGTCTTTGCCGGTATTGGGATCGACGACGGTTTGCAGGGCCTGGAGCAGGGATTCGGAAGTGGCCATGGGAAGGGGGCGGGCTCATGAGTGGGAGGCTGCGTGTCGCAGGCCGATAGGGGATATTAGACCACCAGCCGCGGACGGCGAAATCCACGGGCGCCTCGTCTATACTCAGCCGCATGATCGACAAGGACTCCATTACCGGTTTGATCCTGGCGGGTGGGCGCGGCAGCCGCATGGGCGGCGTCGACAAGGGCCTGCAGAACTACCAGGGTATTCCGATGGCCATGCATGCGCTGCTCAGGCTGGGACCCCAGGTGGGGCAGGTCCTGATCAACGCCAATCGCAATCTGGCGGCCTACGAATCCATGGGCGTGCCGGTGTGGCCCGATGCGCTTTCCGACTACGCGGGGCCGCTGGCCGGATTTCTGACCGGGCTCGAGCGTTGCGAGACCGATTACCTGGTCACGGTGCCCTGCGATACCCCCAAGTTTCCCGAGGACCTCGTCGCCCGGCTGGCCGGCGGGTTGGAGGCGGCCGGTGCCGAGATCGCCATGGTGGCCACCCGCGCGGACGGCGCCGTGCGCACCCAGCCGGTGTTCTGCCTGCTGCGGGCGGAACTGCTGGACAGCCTCGTGGCGTTCACCGCCGCGGGCGGCCGCAAGATCGACAAGTGGACCGCCACCCACCGCTGTGTCGAGGTCTTTTTCGACGACCCCGCGGCTTTCGCGGGAGCCAATACGCTCGCCGAATTGCAGCAGCTCTGATGCCATGAACGACAAGTCCGCTCCTTCGCTAGAAGAAATCTCGTCCTGTGTCAGCGGCTACGATCCGAACGCGCTGCCGGTCGAGCAGGCCCGTGAATTCATCGCCCGGCTCGTGCCGTCCGTGGAAGGCGTCGAGATGCTGGCGCTGCGTTCCGCGCTGGGGCGCGTGCTGGCGCGCGACATCGTCTCCGGCATCGACGTGCCGGCGCACGACAACTCGGCCATGGACGGGTACGCGTTCTATGGCTCCGACCTGGCCGCGGGCCGTGACACGGAGCTGAAGGTCGTCGGCAGCGGCCTGGCCGGCAACGGTTTCACGGGCAGCGTCGCCTCCGGGCAGTGCGTGCGCATCATGACCGGGGCCACCATGCCCGACGGACTCGATACCGTGATTCCCCAGGAGTTCGTCCGGCAGGATGGCGATCGCGTCGTCGTGCCCGCGGGGGCGGTCAAGACCGGCGAGAATCGCCGGCTGGCGGGCGAGGACCTGGCCCGGGGCGACGTGGCCCTGTCGGCCGGCCGCGTGCTGCGCCCGGCGGACCTGGGCATGCTGGCCTCGCTCGGCCGGGCCGAGGTGCCGGTCTGGCGCCGCCTGCGCGTGGCGTTCTTCTCCACCGGCAGCGAATTGCGCTCGATCGGCGAACCGCTCGATCCAGGCTGCGTGTACGACAGCAACCGCTACACGTTGTGGGGCATGCTCCAGCGGTTGGGCGTCGACGTGCTCGACATGGGCGTGGTGCACGACGATCCGCAGGCACTCGAGTCGGCGTTCCGCGATGCCGCCGCGCAGGCCGACGTGGTCATCACGTCGGGCGGCGTGAGCGTGGGCGAGGCCGACTACACCAAGGCCATCATGGCCAAGCTCGGCGACGTGCTGTTCTGGCGCATTGCCATGCGCCCCGGCCGCCCCATGGCCATCGGCCGCATCGCCACCGGCGGGCGCAGCGCCATCCTGTTCGGCCTGCCCGGCAATCCCGTGGCGGTGATGGTGACCTTCTATGCCCTGGTGCGCGACGCCCTGCTGGCCATGGCCGGCGCGCCGGCCCAGCCGTTGCCGATGCTGCGCGCGGCCAGCGTGGGCGCCATTCGCAAGAAGCCGGGGCGTACCGAGTACCAGCGGGGCATCGTCACGCCCGCCGCGGGCGGCGGCTGGGATGTGCGGATCACCGGATCGCAGGGGTCGGGCATCCTGCGCAGCATGAGCCAGGCCAACGGCCTCGTCGTGCTGGGGCACGGCCAGGGCAACGTGGCGGCCGGCGAACTGGTCGACGTCCTGCCTTTCGACGGGCTGATCTGATGACGCGCGTCCTGGGGCTGGCAGGCTGGAGCGGAGCCGGCAAGACCACGCTGCTGACGAGATTGATTCCCGCCCTGCGGGAAAAGGGCCATAGCGTGTCGACGCTCAAGCACGCGCATCATTCGTTCGACATCGACAAGCCGGGCAAGGATTCCCACCGCCACCGGGAGGCCGGCGCCGGGGAAGTCCTGATCGCCTCGGGCAGCCGCTGGGCGTTGATGCACGAGCTGAGGGGGGCGCCCGAGCCTCGCCTGGGTGAACTGCTGCACCGGTTTTCGCCGGTCGACTTCATCCTGGTCGAGGGCTTCAAGCGCGATCCGCACGTCAAGATCGAGATCCACCGGTCCGCCAACGGCAAGCCCTGGCTGTATCCCGACGACGCCAGCATAGGCGCCATCGTCAGCGACGTGCCGCCCACCAGCGCATCGTTGCCCTTCGTGGACCTCGACGACCTGCCCGGCATCGCCAACCTGGTCGTGGACCTGGCCTGGCCCCTGGACCGCACCCTGGCCGCCCTGAGCGCTTAATAGACCACCGTCTACCCGCCTGTCGGTTGCCCGGGCACCGCGGATCCGGCTTTGCCGGTCCGCAGGCGCCGCCCCCTTGAGGGGGAGCGGCCAAAGGCCGCCCGGGGGTGGGCTTCCCTTCCGGTCCGAAGGCGCCGCTCCCTGGGGGGCGCGTAAGCGGGCAGGGGGGGCTACCCCAGTCGTTTTATCAGCGACGACGTGTCCCAGCGGCTGCCGCCCATCTGCTGCACGTCGGCATAGAACTGGTCGACCAGGGCCGTGACGGGAAGCCGGGCGCCGTTGCCGCGGCTTTCGTCCAGTACCAGGCCCAGGTCCTTGCGCATCCAGTCCACCGCGAAACCGAAATCGAACTGGCCGTCCACCATGGTCGCGCCGCGGTTTTCCATCTGCCAGCTCTGCGCCGCGCCCTTGGAAATCACTTCCAGGACGAGCTTCATGTCCAGCCCGGCCTTCTGGCCGAACGCGATTCCCTCGGACAGGCCCTGCACCAGGCCGGCGATGCAGATCTGGTTGACCATCTTGGCCAGTTGGCCGGAGCCGGATCCGCCGAGCAGGGTGACCGCCCGCGCATAGGCCAGCGCGATTGGCTTCATGCGCTCGAACGCCGCGCCGTCGCCGCCGCACATGACCGTGAGCACGCCGTTGACCGCGCCGGCCTGGCCGCCCGAGACCGGGGCATCGATGAAGGCGATTTCCTGGTCCTGGGCCGCGGCGGACAATTCGCGCGCGACCTTGGCCGAGGCCGTGGTGTGGTCGATCAGCAGCGCGCCGGGTTTCATGCCGGCCAGGGCGCCGTCCGCGCCCAGCACGACGCTGCGCAGGTCGTCATCGTTGCCGACGCAGAGGAAGACCATGTCCGCGTCCTGGGCGGCTTCGCGCGGCGTCGGCGCGTGGCTGCCGCCGAACTCCTGCACCCAGTCCCGCGCCTTGGAGGGCGTGCGGTTGTAGACCCGGACGGTGTGCCCGGCCTGGGCCAGGTGCCCGGCCATGGGAAAGCCCATGACGCCCAGGCCGATGAAGGTGACGTTGAGCGGGGAAACGCTGTCGTAGGTTTTGGGGCCGATCGATGCCATGTTTCGTATCTCCGTAGCGAGCCGCAAAGTGTATCGCCAGAGGCGGACCGCCAGCGGGTCCGTCTGACGCCTGGGGATGCGTTCGGGCAAACCCGGATTCTTGCTACTCCGTAATGCGGAACGCCGCGGATGATCGCCGATAGTGCTGGCCCAGCGCGGGGCGCGGCCTTTCCATATCGCAATTCAGCTGATCGTCAACTTGGCTCGGCGGTTCATAGACTGATGCCAGGCGCCAGGAAACATCGACCTTGATGCATGCCGAGTGTGGCTCGATGGTTTTCTTTGGCGTGCCACTACATGAAAAGGAACCCGTATCGATGAAACGCCGAGACACTCATGACCTGATAGGCGGACTGCTCATGTCCGCCACGGGGGTTTTCTTCGCCCTGTACGGCAGTCAGTACGCCATGGGCACCGCGGCCCGCATGGGGCCGGGCTACTTCCCCATAGTGCTGGGGTGGATGCTGGCGGTGCTGGGGATACTGGTGGCTTTGCCCGCCTGGTGGCGCCAGGGGAACGCGATTCGCGTGCAGTGGAAGAACCTGTTCTGGTCGGTAGCCAGCCTGATCGTCTTCGCCGCGGCACTGAAGCCTCTGGGCGTGGTGCTGGCCGCGTTCGGTGCCAGCCTGGTCGCGTTGGTGCCCACGTCCATGCGGTTGTCCACACGCCTGGTGGTGTGCGCGGCCATCGGTGGCCTGACCGCGTTGATCTTCCTCGTCGGGCTGCAGATGACGCTGCCCATGTGGCCCTTCAGCAACTGACGGAGCGGATGCCATGGACTTGATGAACAACCTGATGATGGGCTTGCAGGTCGCCCTGCAACCGATGACGCTGGCCTATTGTTTTCTAGGAGTCTTCCTGGGGACCGTGGTGGGCGTGCTGCCGGGCATTGGTGCTCTGGCGGCGATCTCGCTGCTGCTGCCCATCAGCTATCACATCCCGCCCACCGAGGCCATCGTCATGCTGGCCGGTGTCTACTATGGTGCGCAGTACGGAGGGTCGACGGCGTCGATCCTGCTGAACCTGCCGGGTTCGCCGTCGTCGGCGGTGACCTGCCTGGACGGATATCCGATGACGACCCAGGGCAAGGCCGGCGTGGCATTGTTCCTGACGACCATTGCGTCGCTGGTCGGGGCCATGACCGGGCTGATCATCCTGGTGCTGTTCTCGCCGGTGATCTCCGAGTTCGGGCTGGAGTTCGGGCCCGCCGAGTACTTCTCCATGATGGCGTTGGGACTGGTCGCGGCGTCGTCCATGTCGTCCGGATCGGCCGCCAAGGGTCTTTGCATGGTCGTGCTCGGACTACTGCTGGGCATGGTCGGCACCGACGTGAATACGGGGGTGGCGCGGTTTCACTTCGCTATTCCGGAACTGACCGATGGCATCAATCTGGTGGCGTTGGCCATGGGCCTGTTCGGCGTGGCCGAGGTGGTCCGTTGCATCAATTCGGTCGAGACCGCCAAGGTGCCGGAGAAGGTCACGATGCGGTCCATGATTCCGAGCCGCGGCGATTTCATGGCCTCGATCAAGCCGATGATCCGAGGTTCGGCGATCGGATCGGCGCTCGGGGCGTTGCCTGGCGTCGGGCCCTCCATCACGGCTTTCCTGTCGTACGCGGTGGAAAAGCGGGTGGCGCGTGATCCGTCGCGCTTCGGCAAAGGTGCCGTGGAAGGCATCGCCGCGCCGGAGTCCGCCAACAATGCTGCCGTGCAAACGGCCTTCGTGCCGTCGCTGTCCCTGGGCATTCCGGGCGACGCCGTGATGGCGGTGATGCTGGGTGCCCTGATCATCCACGGCATCCAGCCCGGCCCCATGCTGATCACGGAGCAACCCGGCCTGTTCTGGGGCCTGGTGGTGAGCTTCATCATCGGCAACATCATGCTGGTCATCCTTAATATCCCCACCATCGGGCTGTGGGTGGCGCTGCTGCGTATCCCCTTCGCGTGGATGTATCCGGCCATTCTGGTGTTCGTCGCCATGGGCGTGTACAGCGTGAACAACAACGGCTTCGACATCTACCTGGTGGCGGCGCTGGGCGTGATGGGCTATGCGCTGATGGTGTTGCGTTTCGAAGCCGCGCCGTTGCTGCTGGGCTACATCCTGGGACCGTTGATGGAGGAGAACCTGAGGCGGGCCATGCTGCTGTCGCGCGGTGATCCATCGATCTTCATCGATCGTCCCATCAGCGCGGGTCTGCTTGCGGTGACCGGCGCGTTGCTGGCCTGGGCGGTGTGGAGCACGGTACGGCGTTCGATCGTGGCCAAGCGGGCCCTGGACATGGCCGAGGGAAGCGTTTGATGAAGCCGGGTTGGGTTCTTCGCCCGGCGCAGTTCGGGCAAGGGCGAAAAAAAAGGCGCCCCAGCGGGGCGCCTTGCGGATGGAGCGTGCCACGCCGGAGCGTGGCAGCTGCATCAGTCTTCCACGAAGGTTTCTTCGCGCTTCTTGCGGATCGCGGGCGAGGCCACGAGCAGGACCAGGATCACGGCGATGACCAGCAGGGTCGCCGACAGCGGCCGGGTCACGAAGGTCGTGAAGTCTCCACGCGACAGGAGCAGGGCACGGCGGAAGTTTTCTTCCATCATGGGGCCCAGCACCAAGCCCAGCAGCAGGGGGGCGCCTTCGCACTTCAGCTTGGACCAGGTGTAGCCGACCAGGCCGAAGGCTGCCGTCATCCAGATATCGAACACGTTGTAGTTCAGCGTGTACACACCGATCGAGCAGATCAGCAGGATGGCCGGGAACAGGATGGGGTAAGGCACCTTCAGCAGCTTGACCCAGATACCGATCAGCGGCAGGTTCAGGATCACCAGCATCAGGTTGCCGATCCACATCGACACGATCAGGCCCCAGAACAGGTCCGGGTTGCTGGTCATGACCTGGGGACCAGGCTGGATGTTGTGGATGGTCATGGCGCCAACCATCAGGGCCATGATCGCGTTACCCGGGATACCCAGCGTCAGCAGCGGGATGAAGGAGGTCTGCGAGCCGGCGTTGTTGGCCGATTCCGGACCCGCCACGCCACGGATATTGCCCTTGCCGAAGCTGGAGGGATCCTTGGCGAGCTTCTTTTCCACCGTGTACGAGGCGAACGAGGACATCACCGCGCCGCCGCCGGGCAGGATGCCCAGGGCCGAACCGATGGCGGTGCCGCGGATGATGGCGGGCGCGGAGTCCTTCAGGTCTTGCCAGGTGGGATACAGGTGGCCGATCTTGTCCAGGAAGACTTCGCGCTCTTCCTTCTGCTCGACGTTGTTGATGATCTCGGAGAAGCCGAACACACCCATGGCGACCGCGGCGAAGTCGATGCCGTCGGTCAGTTCGGGGATGCCGAACGAGAAGCGGGCCACGCCCGAGTTCACGTCCGTGCCGACCATGCCGATCAGCAGGCCCAGCAAGATCATGCAGATGGCCTTGACCAGCGAGCCCGACGCCAGCACGACCGCGCCGACCAGACCCAGGCACATCAGCGAGAAGTATTCCGCGGGGCCGAACTGGAAGGCCACTTCGGCCAGCGGGGGCGCGAAGGCGGCGATCAGCAGCGTACCCACGCAGCCGGCGAAGAACGACCCGATGGCCGCAATCGCCAGCGCCTGTCCGGCGCGGCCGTTCCGCGCCATCTGGTAGCCGTCCAGGCAGGTCACCACCGCGGAGGTTTCACCCGGCAGGTTGACCAGGATGGCGGTGGTCGAACCGCCGTACTGGGCGCCGTAGTAGATGCCGGCCAGCATGATCAGGCCGGCAACCGGGGGCAGCGCGTAGGTGATGGGCAACAGCATCGCGATGGTCGGAACGGGACCCAGGCCGGGCAGCACGCCCACCAAGGTGCCGATCAGGCAACCGAGAAATGCATAGATGATGTTTTGAAGCGACAGCGCCGTTTCAAAACCTAGGGCCAAGTGCTCTAACACTTCCATGGATGGCTTTCCTTAGTTCAAACCGAGAAACGAAGGCCACAGCGGGAAGATCAGACCCAGGCCCATAATGAAGATGAGGTGTACGGCGATCACCAGGCAGATGCCGTTGATGATGGCGGTTTTCCACTTGAATTCGTGGCTGGCCATGCTGGACAGCAGCACGAGCAGGAATGAGGCCACGTACACGCCCAGCGGACGCAGCAGGATGCCGAACAGCACGACATTGCCAAGAATGACGCCCAGGGTCTTGAGGTTGAATTTCGGGATTTCTGTCTTTTCGGCCCTGGGCGACAGGCCGGAGATGCCGATGATCGCACCGAGGATTGCCAGGATCACGCCCAGCCAGAATGGGAAGTAGCCTGGTCCCATCTTGGCCGCCGTGCCCATCTGGTAATCGATGGCGAATCCGGCGAAGAACAGCCCGAGGAATACGAACATCACCCCGGACCAGAAATTCTGTTTTGACTGAATGCGCATTGGAAGTGGGCTCCTATCTGACTTCACTTGCAAGGCCGGCATGTTAGCTCACGCGAAGCAGGCGTGAATAACGAAATTGCTCGCAATGCGTCGGGGTTTTCCCGAAAAATGATAGATCGGCACAACTTTGTGCCAAATTGATCCATTGGATGTTCAGACTCCTGTCAGCCTTGACAGCTTTTTCGCGTCGAAAGTCGTGCCAGACTTCCCCCGGGGCCGCGAGGCCCTGCCCATGACAAGGTTTTCAACGACGGGGAAGGACGCACGATGAAGTCGATGCACAGGTGGGACGACGGCCGGGAACGCGGCAAGGCCCTGACGCAGAGGGAGCGCGAGGTCATGGATCTGCTGGTCGAAGGGCGTGCGAACAAGGTGATCGCCGACCGGTTGGGCATATCCATCCGAACCGTCGAAGTGCATCGCGCCCGGGTGCTGTCCAAGCTGGGCGTGCGCAACGCCGTCGAGCTGGTCTGGCGCATGCACACGCACAAGATGGCCGCGGTGGCGGAAATGCAGGGGTTGCGCGTGGCCGAGGGCGAGGCCGGTGACGACTGGGGCCCGCGAGCCGATTGAGGCGGCGGCCGGACGGGGGCCGGCCGGCTTTCAGGACCGCTTGAGCTTGTGGGCGAAATCCTTGCGCATCTTGGCGACCTTGGGGGCGACCACGAAGGCGCAGTAGCCCTGGCCGGGATTGCGCAGGAAATAGTCGCGGTGGTAGTCCTCGGCCGGCCAGACCTTGGCCGGGGGCAGCAACCGGGTCACGATGGGCGAGCCGAACACCTGGCGGGCCTCCAGGTCGGCGATGACCTCGCGCGCCGCTTCCTCCTGGGCCGGGGTCTGCCAGAAGACGGCCGATCGGTACTGCGGCCCGGCGTCATTGCCCTGTCGGTCGAGGGTGGTCGGGTCGTGCGAGGCGAAGAAGATCTCCAGCAGCTCGTGATAGGTGACCACGGCGGGGTCGTAGCTGACGGTGACGACCTCGATGTGGCCGGTGTCGCCGTTGCAGATCTGCTCGTACGTCGGGTGGTCCACATGTCCCCCGGCATAGCCGGAGTCGGCGTGAAGCACGCCCTCGATCTGCTGGAACACGGCTTCGATACACCAGAAGCAGCCGCCGCCGAACACGGCTTGGTCGACTTGTGCGGGCATGGTCGTCCTCTTGAAGGGAGCCGGCGCCGTTGGCGCCCATGCCGATAGTGTAGCGGTCCGTACGGTCCGGCCGGCGCGAAGGGGCCCCTCGTCCCCGCCGCTCAGGCCGTGGCGGGCGTCCGCCGGAACAATTCGACGAACAGGTTCCTGAGCCAGATGTTGGCGGCGTCGTGGTGCGCGCGTTCGTGCCAGAACATCCGGATTTCATACGAGGGCAGGGGGACCGGGGGCGGCAGAATGCGCAGCGGCATGGTTCCGGCCAGGTGGTCCGCCAGCCCGCCTGGCATGGTGACGACCAGGTCGGATGCCGGGATGACGAAGGGCAGGGCGATGAATTCCGGGGCCTCCAGGCCGATGCGGCGCACGATGCCGTGCCGCAGCAGCGCTTCCTCCACGACGCGATGGGCCATCGCGCGGGTACCGGTTACGGCGTGGCGGGCCTCGCGGAAAGCGGCTTCCGTCATGCCCGCGCCGAAGCTGGGGTGGTCGGGGGAAACGGCGCACACATAGTGTTCGTGGAACAGCAGGCGCTGATGAAAGCCGGCGCTCAGGGTGGTGATGTGGCCGACCGCCAGGTCGACCTCGCCGTTTTCCAGCTGGGTGCCGGGCTGCTGGTCCGGCAGCGTGCCGATCTTCAGCGCGACGCCGGGGGCGTGCCGGCGCAGGTGGTCGAGCAGCCTGGGCAGCATGACCATCTGCCCCACTTCATTCATGTAGACGCGGAATACCCGATCGGCCGTGGCCGGGTCGAAGCTGCCGGTGTCCCGCAGGGCTTCGTCCAGCGTGGCCAGGGCCGCGCGGGCCGCGTCCGCGATGCGGGCGCCGCGCGGTGTGGGCACCATGCCGCCGGGTGCCCGGACGAACAGCGGATCGCCCAGGATCCGGCGCAGCCGCGACAGGGAGTGGCTGGCCGCCGACTGGGTCAAGCCCAGTGCCTCGGCGGCCTGCGAGACGCTTCCCTTCGTCCGCAGCGCATCGAGCAGTCGCAATTGCCCGAACTCCAGCTGAGAAATATGCACCGAATTCATAGAAAGAATGACTGATGTGACATCGACATCATGGCTGCCATTCTAGATCATGGCGTGGCGATTGCTTCAGCCTTTCTTCTTTTCGGAGTCTCGTCCCATGCCTGTCCCACACGTCCAGGCCCGCTGTCCTTCCGGGGATGTCGAGCTGGCATACCGTCTTGTCGGCACCGGAGCCGCGCCGCGGGCCGAACCCGTGGTATTCATCCACGGCCTGTCGTACTTCTCGTACGACTGGGTCGATTTCGGTGCGCAACTGTGTGGCCAGGAGCGGGCCGGTTGCGCCATGGACATGCGCGGGTTCGGCGACTCGTCCTGCAGTCCGGGGAAGGACTACACCATCCCGACGATGGCGCAGGACATCGAGAACCTGCTCGACCACCTCGGCTGGCGGCGCGCCATCCTGGTCGCCCATTCGATGGGCGGGCGCGGCGCGACCTGCCTGGCGGCCAGCCGGCCCGAACGCGTGGCGGCGTTGGTGCTCGTCGATTGGTCGCCGGAGAACGCGCCCGCGGGAAGCCGGCGGGTGGCATCGACCGTTGCCGGAACTCCGGACAGCTTTCCGTCGGTGGAGGCCGCCATGCGATATTTCGGCGCCGATCCGGACACGCCGGCCGCCAGCCGGCTGCGCCCGCGTTTCGAGGCCTATCTGCGCGAGGTGCCGGGAGGCTACGCGCTCAAGCGCGATCCGTATTTCCGGGACCAGTTCCGCCGCCAGTTGGAGACGGGCGAGAAGCCGCGCCATGGCGTGGATCTGTGGCGCGCGCTGGGCGAGGTCGCCGTGCCGACGCTCGTCCTGCGCGGCACCCGGTCGGACCTGTTCGCCGCCGAGACCCTGCCCGTTGTCCAGGCCTGCAACCCCCGCCTACGCACGCGCGAAATCGAAGGCGGCCATCACATCGCCGGCGAGAACCCGGATGGGGTGCTCGAGGCGATCCAGACCTTTCTGTCCCAGGAGTCCCTATGAAGCCTTTCGTCCGCGGCACCGCGCCCATGCGCGGCATCGACCATCTGGCGTTCGTCACCGATGACCTGCCCGCCACCATGGATTTCTACACCCGCGTGATGCAGATGCGCCTGGTGCACGTGCGGCGCGTGCCTTTCGAGCAAGACAGGGGCCAGCCGCCCTACGACAATCTGCGTCACTATTTCTTCGACATGGGGCACGATCAACTGCTGGCGTTCTTCGAGTATCCCGCCGGACTGGCGCGGCAGAACCGCGATCTGCCCGGCGGCATGCAACACGTCGCCTTCCATGTCGAGCCGGAGCGGTTTGATGCGCTGCTGGCCCACGTGCGGGCGGCCGGCGTCGATGTCATCGGGCCGGTGGCCTTGGGAGGGCGCTTCTGGTCCGCCTATTTCTACGATCCCAATGGCATCCGGCTGGAGTTCGCGACCAGCCGCGGGCAGCGGCGGGACGGCGTGGTCGATTCGGTGCTGCAGTCCGAGGACGAGGCCCGCGCCGAACTGGGCACGCTGTTCCAGGATCCGGCGCAGGTTGCGTTCTGGCTCGGCCAGATGCCCCTGCGGGACCACGCGGGCGCGAATCCGGGCCGGGTGGGCCCAGCCCGCTAACCACGAAAGGAGGAGACCATGGACCGCTGTTCCCATGCAAGGCGTCGGCTGCTGGCGGCCGCGATGGTTGCCGCGGGCACGCCCTGGCGGATATCCCGGGCCCAGCATGTCGTCCGTCTGCTGGTGGGTTTTCCGCCGGGCGGGGCGATCGACGTGACCGCGCGGGTCTACGCCGAGGCCATGCGCGGCGCGGGGACCTTCGTCGTCGAGAACCGCGCCGGCGCCGCCGGCAACATCGCGGCGACGGCGCTGGCCCAGAGCCGGCCGGAGGCCTCGACGGTCATGCTGGCCCCGTTGAACGTGTATTGCATATCGACCGCGCTGTATCGCAGCCTGTCGTTCGATCCCGCCAGGGATTTCGCGCCGGTCGGTATCGTTGCCACGTTCCCGTGGGTGCTGGCGGTACATCCGGATATCCCCGTGCGGTCGGTCCCGGCGTTCATCGCCTGGGCCCGGGCCCGTCCCGGGCAAGCCTTGTGCGGCATGGCCGCCGTCGGCAGCGAGGGCCACCTGATGGCCTTCGGCTTCAGCCAGAACGAACAGTGTCCGCTGACCTTCGTGCCCTACAAGGGGGGCGCGCCCATGGCGCAGGATCTCATGGCCGGCCACATTCCGGCCGTGTTCGATCCCATCGTCAACCTGGCGCCGGCCCACAAGGCGGGCAAGGTGCGGATACTGGCGGTGACCAGCGCGGAAAGGTCGGCGCTCCTGCCCGAGGTGCCGACCTTCACGGAGCTGGGTTATCCATCGGCGGCGGGCGAGACCTGGATAGGCGCGAGCGCGAGGCAGGGCGTTCCGGCCCCGGCCGTTCGGGATCTGTCGACGGCGCTGCTTGCGGCGGGCCGGACCGCCGCGGTGAAGGACAAGCTTGCCGCCATCGGCCTGGCGGCAAACGTCCAGGGGCCCGAGGCCATGGCGGCGACGATGGCCTCGGATACGCAGCGCTATGCCGGCCTGGTGCGTGCGCTGGGGTTGAAGCTGGACTGACTCGCGCCGGTCCGGGCGGGGCGCGTCAGTTCTTCAGGGTCAGGATCCACTGAGCCAGCTTGCGCGCCTCGTCGTCGCTGACGGCATTCTGGGCGGGCATGGGAATGGCGCCCCACTTGCGAAAACTGCCCTTGCGGATAGAGGCGACCAGTTTGTCGGCCGCGTCGGTGTCCGAGGCATAGCGTGCCGCCACGCTCTGGTAGGAGGGACCGACGCGCTTGGCGGCGACGTCGTGGCAGGCCATACAGTTCTTGGCCTTGGCAAGATCGAGCCCCGTGGTCTGCGCTCCGGCGGTCGTGTGCAGGGCGGCCAGTGCCACCAATGCGCCCAGGCTGAGGGAACGAATGGACATGAAGGTTCTCCGTGATGCTGCGCGATGCGCGTACTTCTCGACGGGGCAGAGTATATACAACCGGATCCGGCGGACACCGGATCCGGGCACGACTGCGTCGATCTGTCACAGGGGCCCGGGGCAAGGGGCGTTATGATCGCCACTGTTCGACAGACACCGTGGCCGGGCTGGCGCCCGGCCTTTCCTTGAAAGGCGCGCGCAAACATGTTGGTTCACCCGCAGTTTTCTCCCATCGCGTTCGAGATCGGACCCCTGGCGGTGCGTTGGTATGGACTCATGTACCTGGTCGCGTTCGTCCTGGCCTGGACGCTGGGTCGCTGGCGCATCCGCCACGGCAAGACCGCGCTCACGACGCGCGACCTGGACGATCTCCTGTTCTACTGCGTGCTGGGGGTCGTGCTGGGCGGGCGCCTGGGCTATGTCCTGTTCTACAAGCCGGGCTATTACCTGTCGCATCCCCTCGAGATCTTCGCGGTCTGGCAGGGCGGCATGTCGTTCCACGGCGGACTGCTGGGCGTGCTGCTGGTGATGGCGCTGTTCGCGCGGCGGCGTGGATTCCGCTTCCTGCAACTGGGCGATTTCGTCGCGACGCTGGTGCCGCTGGGATTGGCGGCCGGCCGCCTGGGCAATTTCATCAATGGCGAATTGTGGGGTCGGGCGACGACGGTGCCCTGGGGCATGGTGTTCCCGCAGGCGGGTGACGGCGTCGCCCGCCATCCTTCGCAACTTTATGAAGTCGGCCTGGAAGGTCTGGCCCTGTTCGCGGTGGTCTGGCTGTTCGCCAGCAAGCCCCGGCCGATGGGCCAGGTCAGCGGCGTGTTCCTGATGGGCTACGGATTCTTCCGCTTCATGGTGGAGTACACGCGGGAACCGGACAGCTTCCTGGGCATCCTGGCGGGGGGGTTGAGCATGGGGCAGTGGCTGTCGCTGCCCATGGTGCTGGTGGGGCTGGCCCTGTTCGTCTGGGCGCGCCGGCCGGCGGCCTGAGCCGCCGGGCCTGCGGGGCGCGGACGATGGCTATTGCAGATAGACCGTGCCGCGTACCGAGACCGACACCGAGGACTTGCCGCCTTCCAGCGGCAGGTCGGCCGCCTTGGCTTCCATGGCGGGAGCCGCCATCGCGTAGGCGCGCGGCATGGGCGTGACCGTGCCGCTGCCGCTCAGATCGAGCTGCTTCACCGCATAACCCGTGAATCCGAAGGCCTTGGCGGCCTGGGTCGCCCGCGTGGTGAAGGCCTTGGCCGCTTCGGCCAGCAGGCGCTGCTCCTCGGCCTCGCGCGCCTCGCGCGACAGCGAGAACGACACGTTCGATACCGCCATCTGGCGGCTCAGTTCGCCGGCCAGCTTGGAGGCGGCGCCGAAGTCCCTGGATTCCAGGATCAGTTCCGCGCGTCCGCGCCAGGTGGTGATGCGGCCGTTGCGGTCGGTGTTGGCCCAGACGTTGTAGTTGCCGCTGCGCGCGGTGACCGCTGTGTTGCGCTTGGCCTCGGCCAGCGTGGTCTCGAGCAACTGGTTGAGTTGCTGCGACAGCTTGGCCTGGTCGCTGCCCTCGATTTCGTTGGCCAGCGTGATGGTCACCTTGTCCTGCGCCACTTCCGACGTGGCGGCGGCCGACAGCGATAGCGTTGGCCGGTCGGGCCTGGCGGTGTCCGGCGCGGCCTGGGCGACGGCGAGGGACGACATCGCTGCCGAGACGGCCAATGCCGCGCCGCACAGGGCGCGGCGCATCGTGGGGGCGAGGGAGGGGCGGTAAGCCATGGTGTGAGTCCTTGTTCTGATTGATGGAAGGGCTGACCACGTGCGCCGCGACCCGGACCGCGACGCTCGTCAGGCTCCCGTCAGCGCGGTGACGGCCTTGTATAGCATATAGGCCGCCAGCAGCATCAACAGGTAGGCAAAGATCCGTTTCAGCGAGCGTACCGGCAGCTTGTGCGCGGTATGGGCACCCACCGGCGCCAGCAGCACGCTGGAAATGATCAGCACGATCAGCCCCGGCCAATAGACATACCCGAGCATGCCGGGTTGCCCGCTGGGATGCTGCATGCCTGACCAGATGTAACCCGCGGTATTGGCCAGCGCGATGGGGAAACCCAGCGCCGCCGAGGTGGCCACGGCGTTGTGCAGCGGGACGTTGCACCAGGTCATGAAAGGGACGGAAACAAAACCGCCGCCGGCGCCGACGAGCCCCGACAGGAAGCCGATGCCGGTTCCCGCCGCCGAGGTGCCCAGCGTGCCCGGCATCTGGCGGCTGGGCTTGGGCTTCTTGTCCAGCAGCATCTGGATGGCCGAATACCCCACGAACACCGCGAATACCAGCGCCAGCCAGCCGGTCTTGAGCGTCGAGAACACCGCCCCGCCGGCAAGCAGCCCGCCGATCACCAGCCCCGGCGCGAAGCGCGCCACGATCTCCCACCGCACCGCGCCGCGCTTGTGGTGCGCACGCACGCTGGAAATCGACGTGAACAGAATGGACGCCATCGACGTCGCGATCGCCGCGTGTACCACCAGCTCAGGCGGCAGGCGCTGCCAGGTGAACAACATGGTCAGGAAAGGCACCATGATCATGCCCCCGCCTATGCCGAGCAGCCCCGCGGCAAAGCCGGTGCAGGCCCCGAGTACGAGCAATGCGACGATGAATAAGGGATCCATAGTTGAAGTCTTGACGATAGTTGGTAAATCGGTGGACGCGTCTCTTCTCCCCAAGACCCGCCCTTCGTTCTAGTTCTGGCACCGAAAAAAACTACCCCGGCAATGCTTGGTCGATTCCAGGCAAGCCGGCATTGACGAACGCCGCCCCCCGCCAGCCTGGTGGTACCCCAGGATGCGGTGGATCCGGCTTCGCCGGTCCACCCGCATCGCCCCCTGGGGGGCGCGCGTCAGCGCGTAGGGGGGGGCCAAAAAAAACCCGGAGCATAACGTATATGCTCCGGGTCGGATAGGATCCCCGCCTGTGTCGCTAGGCCGGCATCTTGAACCGTGGTTCAAGGTGGTCGCGGTCAGCCGCGCTTCGGGTTCGTCTGACGGAGAGACGATCACACCCGCGGGCAATTTCCACAACCTCATGCCATCAGCATGGGTCCAAGAAATATAAGGCCAAACACGAGCACGGCAGGGAAGACTGATCATACGCGTTTGTGCCGCACCGAAAAGTACCGCACAAACATCAAAACTCAAAACAACTTTTCTTGGGCCCCCAGGGCTGCATCGACCATGCGATGCATGTCTTCGATTTTACGCTTGTAGTCGCCGACTGCAAGTCGAGAGTCGGGAGAATTTGCATTCATCAGCTCGGCGGCCAATTGCAGCGCCGCCATCACCGCGATGCGCTCGGTGCCCGCCACTTTCCCTCCGGCCTTGATGCGCTGCATGGCGCGATCAACCATGGTGGCCGCGGTCAGCAGCGCCTCCTTTTCCGAGGGTTCGCAAGCCAGCGGATAATCCTTGCCGAGGATCGTGACGTCAAGACGTTCCATATAGACTCCGAGCGCCCGGATCGGCGCCTTCTGCACCAAGTGAGGAAGCGTTGTCCGGCGCATCGGCGTCGCCCTCGACCGCCTCGGCCGGCTCTTCGCCGCCGGGCAGGCGCGCCAGCACGCCCTCGACCCGCGATTGTGCGGCGGCCAGCGTATCGCGCAGCGCGCGGATGTGCGAATCACGTTGGGCGAGGCTCTTGCCCAGCGCCGCGTTTTCGTCGCGCAGGCTTTGCGTCAGTTCGGTGAGCTGGCGTATGCGGCTGGCGAGAAGGTCGAGATCTTCGATCATGGGCGTATCGTAAACCATCCAGTGCCGAAAATTGTAGCGAACGGCGAGCAGCCGGAAACCCGGCCGCACGCCGCTGTATCAATTGTTTGCAAGCCTCTCAATCGCGGCCGGATGGCGGGGCCCGGCTACAGTTCCAGGTTGTCGATCAGCCGTGTCGCGCCGAGCTTGGCGGCGGCCAGCGCCACGAGCGGTTCGCCGCCTTCGACTTCCTCGCGGGAGGGCGGCAGCAGGTCGCGCTGGCGCCGCACCGAAATGTAATCGACCTTCCAGCCGCGTCCGTCCAGCGTGGCGGTGGCCTCGCGCTCGAGCGCGGCGGCGTCGTGGTTGCCGCTGCGCAGGTCGGCCTGCACGCGGCGCAGCGTGGCATACAACTGCGGCGCTTCGGCGCGCTGGTCCGCGCTGAGGTAGCCGTTGCGCGAGGACAGGGCGAGGCCGTCGTCCGCGCGTATGGTTTCCTGCGGCACGATCTCGATCGGCAACTGGAACTGCCGGCACATGGCCCGTACCACCATCAATTGCTGATAGTCCTTCTTTCCGAACACGGCCACGCGCGGCTGCACACAGGAAAGGAGCTTGAGCACGACGGTCGAGACGCCGGCGAAGAAACCCGGGCGGAATTCGCCTTCCAGGATGCCGCCCAGGTCGTCGGGCGGCTGGACGCGGAAGTTCTGCGGTTCGGGGTACATCTCGCGCTCGTCGGGCGCGAACAGCACGTAGACGTTGCGGTCGCGCTCGAGCTTCTCGATGTCGGCGGGCAGCGTACGCGGATAGCGGTCGAAGTCTTCGTTGGGGCCGAATTGCAGGCGATTGACGAAGATGCTGGCGACGACCGGGTCGCCGTGCTGGCGAGCGGTCTTCATCAAGGCGAGGTGGCCCTCGTGCAGGTTGCCCATCGTGGGAACGAACGAGACCCGGAGCTGACCGCGCAATTGATCGCGCAATTCTTCGATGGTGTGAACGACCTTCATGGCGTTGGATTCGGTAGGGTGGGCTTGGAGACCGGGGAGGCGGACGGCGGGGCCGCGCGCCGGGGCCTCAGTGAGTATGGACGGAAGTGAAGGCCAGGCGCACGTAGATCGGCGCATACGGCTCGGCCTGGGTGATCTCGAGCAGCGATTCGCGGGCCAGTTCCAGCATGGCGATGAAGTGCACCACGATCACCGGCACGCCGGCGCCGTCCTGCACGCGTTCCATGAAGAGTTCGGTGAACTCCATGTAGCGCACGTTCTGCAGCCGGCGCAGGATCTGGCTCATATGATCGCGCACGGACAGTTCCTCGCGCGAGATGTGGTGGTGCGCATTGAGCTTGGCGCGCTTGACGATGTCGGCCCACGCGTCGCGCAGTTCCCCGACGTCGACGTCGGGCAGCCGGCGCACGGTGGTCTGTTCCAGCAGCACCTGGGCACGCACGAAATCCCGTCCCAATTGCGGCAACTGGTCCAGCCGTTGCGCCGCGAGCTTCATCTGTTCGTATTCGAGCAGGCGCCGGACCAGTTCGGCACGCGGATCCTCGACGTCTTCATCGGTATCCGCCTTGCGCACGGGCAGCAGCATGCGCGACTTGATCTCGATCAGCAGCGCCGCCATGAGCAGGTACTCGGCGGCCAGTTCGAGGTTGTGCTCGCGGATTTGGTCGACGTACGACAGGTACTGGCGCGTGACTTCCGCCATGGGGATGTCGAGGACGTTGAAGTTCTGCTTGCGGATCAGGTAAAGCAGCAGGTCGAGCGGTCCCTCGAACGTTTCGAGGAATACCTCGAGCGCGTCGGGGGGGATGTACAGGTCTTGGGGCAGGGCGAACAGCGGCTCGCCGTAGAGCCGGGCGATCGCGACGCCGTCGACGATATCGGGGGTGCTGTCGACCGCGGGTTCAGCCAATGCTGCCAGCCCGTCGTTGGGGGGCGGGGAAGAGCCCATGCCGGCGATGATCAGTCTTCAGTCTGATAGACATAGGGCTTCTGCGGCACCGTCCCGGCCTTGAAACCTTCGACAAGTTCCGGATCGATGGTCTTGTCCCACAGGCGCGCGCGGCCCTCCTTCTGCTCGCTTTCGAGGTTGGGGCGCTGCTGCTTCAGATCCTGCAGGAAACGGGTGATCTCGGATTCGTAATTCTTGGCCATGACTAACCTTTGTTCTGGCATGCCGTGCCGCCGGCGCGTGAAGTCCGCCGTCGGGACGTTTTGTGCTCCCGGGAGTTTACTGCACGCCGGGCCGCCACGCCGGCCGCGCGGGGTGTTTGCGGGGGTTGGTGGAATTTTCTCTATTTTTGTGGAAATGGGAAAAATATTTCTCAAAAATCCCGGATAGAGGCGTAAGTTTGCAGAAATTTTGCGAGGTGGTATTGATAAAGTATCCGCAGTTTCCCTAACTTTCTGACATTCCCATGAGCAAATGGTCGTTCACTTCGCATCCTTCGTCCGTGGGTGAGACGTACTTCGAACATCTCGCCGCGTCGTGGGGATTCGCGTTCCGCATGCTGATGGGGGGGCTGGCGGCCCTGGTCCATGGCCTGTTCCCGTTCCTGTGCGTGCGCACCGGTTCGTCCATCATCACGAAACTGAACGACAAGATGGTGGTGAACCGGGTCAAGCCCGGCCACGTGCCGGCCGGTCAGCCGTCGCAGGTCCGGGCGCGCTAGGGACGGCGGTAGCCGTCCCCCCGGCGATGGCGCGGGCCGCCGCGCCGGTTACCGTACGCGCATGCCAGGCTGGGCGCCCGCCACGGGCTCCAGCACATAGATGCCGGGCAGCGCTTTCTCATCGGCGTGGCTGGCGGCCAGCACCATGCCCTCGGAGATGCCGAACTTCATCTTGCGCGGCGCGAGGTTGGCCACCAGCACGGTCAGCTTGCCGATCAGGTCTTCCGGCTTGTAGGACGACTTGATGCCGGAGAACACATTGCGGGTGCGGCCTTCGCCGGCATCCAGCGTCAGCCGCAGCAGCTTGTCCGACCCTTCCACGTATTCGCAATTGACGATCCTGGCGATGCGCAGGTCGATCTTGGCGAAGTCGTCGATGGTGATCGTGGGCGCGATTTCCTCGCCGCCGGGCGTGGGCGCCGCGGGTGCCGGCGCGGCGGGCGCTTCCAGCAACGCGTCGAGCAGCTTGGGATCGACCCGCTGCGCGAGGTGCTTGTAGGGCGCGATGCGCTGCGGCGGCACGACCACGTCGCGCCATTCGAAATCGCGTCCCAGGCCGAACAGTTCGTGCGCCACGCGCCGCGTCAGCGCGGGCAGGACCGGTGCCAGCATGACCGACAGCGCCTTGAAGCCGATCATGGTGCGCGAGCAGATCTCGTGCAGTTCGCGCTTCTTGTCCGCGTCGTCCAGTTGCTTGGCGAGCACCCAGGGCTGGGCCGCGTCGAAGGACTGGTTGATGCGGTCGGCGGTGGCCATGATCTCGCGGATGGCCTTGCCGAACTCGCGCGCCTCGAAGGCGTTGCGCACGAGGGTGGCCGAGGCGTTGAGCTCGTTCTCGAGTTCGATGGGCGTCCCGCCGTCGTAGCAGAGCTGTCCGTCGAAATGCTTGATCAGGAAGTTCGAGGCGCGGCTGGCGATGTTGACGTACTTGCCGACCAGGTCGCTGTTGACGCGCGCGATGAAGTCCTCGGGGTTGAAGTCCATGTCCTCGACGTGGGCGTTGAGCTTGGCGGCGATGTAGTAGCGCAGCCACTCCGGGTTCATGCCGAGATCGAGGTAGCGCAGCGGCGAGATGCCGGTGCCGCGGCTCTTGGACATCTTCTCGCCGCTGACGGTGATGAAGCCATGGACGTTCAGGCCGTCCGGCGTCTTGCGCTGGGCGAAATGCAGCATCGCGGGCCAGAACAGGGCGTGGAAATAGACGATGTCCTTGCCGATGAAATGGTACTGCTCGGTGTCGGACTGCGGATCGAGCAGCGCGTCGAAGTCCAGGCCCGTCTTCTTGCAATAGGCCTTCAGCGAGGCCAGGTAGCCCACCGGCGCGTCGAGCCAGACGTAGAAATACTTGCCCGGCGCATCGGGGATCTCGATGCCGAAGTACGGCGCGTCGCGCGAGATGTCCCAGTCCGCCAGCCTGCCTTCCTCGCCCAGCCATTCGCGGGTCTTGGCATAGACCTCGGGCTGGAGGCGCGGCGTGCCGTTGCCGTTGACGCTGCCGGTCCATTCCTGCAGGAACGCGTAGCAGCGCGGATCCGACAGCTTGAAGAAGAAGTGTTCCGAGCTTTTCAGGACGGGCGTGGCGCCGGTCAGGGTGGAGTACGGGTTGCGCAGGTCGGTGGGGGCATAGACCGCCCCGCAGACTTCGCAGGCGTCGCCGTACTGGTCCTTGGCCCCGCATTTGGGGCATTCGCCCTTGATGTAGCGGTCGGCCAGGAACATGCCCTTGACCGGGTCGTAGAACTGCTCGATGGTGCGGGTCTCGATCAGGCCGGCGTCGCGCAGCTTCAGGTAGATTCCGCTCGACAGCTCGGTGTTCTCGTCGGTGTCGGTGGAGTGCCAGTGGTCGAACGCGATGTGGAAGCCCTGGAGGTACTTGGGGCGTTCCGCGGCGATGCGGGCGACGAGTTCGCGCGGCGTGATGCCTTCGCTTTCCGCCTTGAGCATGATGGGCGCGCCATGAGCGTCGTCGGCGCACACGAAGTGGACCGTATGGCCTTGCATGCGCAGGTTGCGGACCCAGATGTCGGCCTGGATGTACTCCATGATGTGGCCGATGTGGAAGGATCCGTTGGCGTAGGGCAGGGCGGTGGTGACGAAGAGTGTGCGCGACATGGGGCGGAAACGAGGGGCGATGAAAGTATCGAATGGGGGATTTTAGCCGTTGGGACGGCGGATGGCCGGGCACGGGGCTTTGTCCGTGCCGCCCGGCCGCCGTTTTTGCCATACTGGGCGCACAGGAGGCATCCATGTCCATGAATACCGTTTATGCCGCCGGGGAGCCCGCCCGGACCGAGGTCGACGCCCTGGGCGGGCCCACGGTGCTGGAGTTCGGCGCGCCCTGGTGCGGGCATTGCCTGGCGGCCCAGCCGCTGATCGAGGCCGCTTTCGACGGGCATCCGAAGGTGCGGCACCTCAAGGTCGAGGATGGCAAGGGCCGGCCGCTGGGGCGCTCGTTCGGGGTGAAGCTGTGGCCCACGCTCGTGTTCCTGGACGAGGGGCGCGAAGTGGCGCGCCTGGTGCGCCCCGGCCAGGCGGCGCAGATACGCGACGCGCTGGCCTTGATCGATCCGCCGGCCTGAGGCGGGAACCGTCAGGCGCGCGCCGCGCGACCGGCGTTCCGGAGCATGTCGTAGAGCAGGTTGGCGGCGGGGGAAAGCGGCCGTCCGTGCTTGGAGATCAGGCCCAGGGTACGGCTGACGCGGGGTTGGGAAAGCGGAATGCCGACCAGGGTCGCGTGCGTGGTCAAGGGCAGGGCCAGTTGCGGAACGGCGGCCACGCCCAGGCCGGCCTCGACCATGCCCAGCAGCGTCAGGATGTGGCTGACCTCGATGGCGGTCTGCGAGCGCCTGCCGCTCTTGGCCAGCGCCGCCTCGATCAGCAGGCGGTTGCCGCTGCCCTTGTCGACGGTCATGACGCGTTCCCGGGCCAGATCCTCCCAGGTGACCGATTTGCGCCGGGCCAGCGGGTGATCCTTGCGCGCCGCCAGCACGAAGTTTTCCTTGAAGATGGCCTTGAAGTCGACTTCGGTCTCCTGGGTGCCGATGAAGTTCACGCCGAAATCGGCCCGGCCGGAGATGACGGCGTTGAGGACGGTGTTGGCGCCTTCGTCGATGACGCGCACGCGGATGCGGGGGTGCTTGGCGGTGAAATCGCGCAGTACCGAGGGCAGGAAGTAGTACGCCACCGACGGCACGCAGGCCACCGTGACGAGGCCGCTCAACTGCGCCGCGAGGTCGCTCACGCCCAGCATGGCGCTTTCCAGTTCGTCCAGCGCGGCGCGCGAGCGTTCCAGGAACACGCGCCCCACATTGGTGAGCGAAACGTGCCTGGTGGTGCGGTCGAGCAGGCGCACGCCCAGGATGGCTTCGAGCTTCTCGATGCGCCGGCTGAGGGCGGGTTGCGACAGATGCAGGTCGTCGGCGGCCGCGCGGAAGCTGGAGCGTTCCGCGACCGCGACGAATGCCTGCAATTCCTGGAGATCGAAACTAATGCGTGCCATGCATCAAATTATATAAAAAATGCAATTTACTAATGCACAATCGGAGTGCATCATTTCGTCATGCAAAAAGTCATACCTTGTGTACTCATGCGGGGAGGTACGTCCCGCGGCCCCTATTTTCGCGCCGAATGGCTGCCGCAGGACGTGGCCAAACGTGACCAGGTGCTGTTGGCGGCCATGGGGTCGCCGCACGAACTGCAGATCGACGGACTGGGAGGCGCCAACACCCTGACCAGCAAAGTCGCCATCGTGTCGCCTTCGACGCGGCCCGGTTGCGATGTCGATTACCTGTTCGCGCAGGTATCGGTCGACCGCGCCCTGGTCGATACCCGTCCCAACTGCGGCAACATGCTGTCCGGCGTCGGTCCGTTCGCGATCGACCAGGGCCTGGTCGCCGCCAGCGACGGCGAGACCCGTGTGCGCATCTACAATGTGAACACGAATTCGACCATCGATGCCGTGGTGCAGACGCCCGGCGGCAAGACCGAATACGAAGGCGATGCCCGCATCGACGGCGTCCCGGGCACCGGCGCGCCGATCCGGCTGAACTTCCTGGATGCCTGGGGCTCGGTCACGGGCAAGGTGTTTCCCACGGGCAACACCCAGGACGTCATCGATGGCGTGCCGGTCACGTGCATCGACGCGGCCATGCCGCTGATGATCGTGCGGGCCTCGCTGCTGGGCGTGAAGGGCGACGAGACGGCCATCGAACTGGATGCCGACACGGCCATGCTCGAACGGCTGGAGGCCCTGCGCCTCGAAGCCGGCCGGCGCATGGGCCTGGGCGACGTCACGGACAGCGTCATCCCCAAGCCGGTGCTGGTCAGCGCGTCGGCGGATGCGGATACGGTGGTGTCGCGGTATTTCACGCCGCACAAGTGCCACCGCTCGCATGCCGTCACCGGCGCGATCGGCGTGGCGACCGCCTTCGTGACTCCGGGCACGGTGGCGTTCGAGCTGGGCGCGCCTCGCGCGGCCGGCATGCATCGCATCGCCGTGGCGCATCCCTCGGGACGCATCGAGGTCGATGTCGAGTTGCGCGGCACGGCGCCTTCGATCGAAGTGTGCGGTGCCGGCCTGATTCGCACAGCCCGGAAAATCATGGAAGGGCAGCTTTACATTCCCGCCCGCTTTTTTTAGGACCGCGTCATCCGCCACCGGACGTCTTCATCGAACGTCTGGCGGAAGTCGCTCATGCTTCGGTAGATCCGAAGAACCAAACGGAGACCCCTTTATGCAAGCCTCGTTCCGACTGCCGGCGATTGCCGCTGGAGTGACCGCTGCCGCGCTGTCCCTGGGCGCCATCAACGTCCAGGCCGCCTGGCCCGATCGTCCCATCACCATCGTCGTTCCCACCGCTCCCGGCGGCGGCAACGACGCGTTCGCGCGCGTCATCGCCCAGAAGATGGGCGACAGCCTCAAGCAGAGCGTCGTGGTCGTCAACAAGGCCGGCGCGCAGGGCGCGATCGGCAGCGAGTACGTCGCGCGCGCGCCGGCGGATGGCTACACCATCCTGTTCGGCTACATCGCCACGCACGGCATCAACCCCGCGCTGCAGAAACTGCGCTACGACCCGGTCAAGGACTTCAAGCCCATCGGCCTGCTGGCCAGCTCGCCCACGCTGCTGGTCGTGTCCTCGGCCTCCGGCATCACCTCGGTCAAGGACCTGATCGAAAAGTCCAAGAAGGATCCCAAGGGCCTGAGCTACGCGTCGGCGGGCGCCGGCACCGCGCCGCACGTCACGGCCGAGCTGTTCAAGATGGTGACGGGCGCCAACATGCTGCACGTGCCGTACAAGGGCTCGGCGCCGGCGATGACCGACACGCTGGCCGGCACGACGCAAGTCATGTTCCCCAGCCTGTTCAGCGCCTATCCGCACCTGGCCTCGGGCCGGATCAAGGCCCTGGCCCTGGCCGGCGACAAGCGTTCCGACGTCCTGAAGGACGTGCCGACGCTGGAAGAACTGGGCGTCAAGGGCGTGAGCGTGCCCCAGTGGTATGCGCTGTTCGCGCCGGCCGGCACCGACGACGCCATCGTCGACCGCCTGAACAAGGAACTCAACAGCGCGCTGCGCGACCCCGAGGTGATCGCCAAGTTCAAGGAACAGGGCGCCGAGACGATGAGCAGCACGCCGCAAGAACTGGGCAACTTCGTGAAGGCGGAAGTGGCCCGCTGGAAGAAGGTGGTGGACGCGGCGAAGATCACCGCTGAATGAGATTCCCCGACGCCCTGCGGGCGTCCCGATGCGGGTGGGCCGGCGGAGCCGGATTCCCCTGCATCCAGGGGTAGCGACGGGCTGGCGGGGGAGTAGAGATACCGACTGTCAGCGGTCCGGCGCCAAGAAAAAAATGGCCTCGCTTTTTGAAAGCGAGGCCATTTCGTTTCCTGGGGCCCCTTGACCGGGTGTCGCGGATCCGGTCTTGCCGGTCCGCAAGCGGGGCTCTCTTGAGGGAGAGTGGCCGCGTGGGGCGGGCCAGCCCAGCGCCTCAGTGCGTCGAGGGAGGCATCACGTCTCGCACTTCCACGTCGACGATGTCGCTACGCTTCATGCGGTTGGCATAGCCGCTGGTGGATCGGGCGGGGGCCGCCGCTGCGGCGCCGCCTCCGGCGTTCTCGCCGAAGCCCCAGCGGGTCTGGGAGCGTTTCCAGTAGGTGTTGGCGACGAACGGCTTGCCGCGCAACTTGGCCACGACGTAGACGATGGTGAGGGCGACCGCGGTCGAGGCGAGGAGGATGGCCGCCATGATCATGCCGACCAGGGCGATGCCCGCCACGAAGGCGGTGCGTAGCAATTTGGCGATGGTGTCAGTCATAGAGAGTGCGTCGGGCGGGAGCGGCCCGGGAACGGGCGGTCAAAGCGTTTGGTCGGCCGCGGGGTTGGAAAAGTTCCCGATTCTTGGGGCTTGCCCTACAAATGGGGATGTCCGCGGCGGGTTCAATAGGGTTCTTCCGGAGTCTCGGTGGGTTCGATGTGGCTGGCGATGACCTTGTCGATGCGTTTGCCATCCATATCGACCACTTCGAAGTTCCAGCCCGCCCAGTCGACCTGCTCGCCGGTGTGCGGGATGCGGCCCAGCAGCAGCATCAGCATGCCGGACAGCGTATGGTAAGTGCCCGAATCGCCTTCGGGTAGATGTTGCAAACCCAGCATATCCTCCATTTCGTGCACGTCGAGCAGGCCATCGAGCAGCCAGGAGCCGTCCTCGCGCTGAACGGCCGAGGGTTCCTCGGGGGCCGTGGAGGTGTGGAATTCTCCCACGATGGCTTCCAGCACGTCGCGCAGGGTCACCAGGCCCTGCACATCGCCGTACTCGTCCACCACCAGCGCGGTCTGGGTATGCGAGTCGCGGAAGTTCTGGACGAGCTCGGTGCCGGTCAGTGTTTCGGGCACGTAGAGCACCGGGCTCAGCCGGCCGGAGAGGTCGAGCGGCTCGCCCGCCATGAGCTGGGCGAGCAGGTCCTTGGCCCGCACGAAGCCGATCACATCCGACAGGTCCCCGCGTACGAGGGGAAAGCGGGAGTAGTGCGAGCTTTCGATTTTTGCCCGGGAGACCTCGAGCGGCGCGTTGATGTCCAGATAGACGATGTCGGAGCGCGGCACCATGAGCGAGGACAGGCGCCGCTCGTCCAGCCGGAAGACGTTGCGCACCATCTGCTGCTCGGCATGTTCGAAGATGCCCGCCGTGGCCCCCTGGGCCATCAGCACCTGGATTTCTTCCTCGGTGACGAGCTGGTCGTTGTTGTCCTTGGCGCCCATGAGCTTGAGCACCGTGTCGGTGGCCAGCGACAGCAGCTTGACGAAGGGGGTGGCGATCCACGAGAGGACGCGCATGGGCGCGGCGATCAGGCCGGCGATGGTTTCCGCGTGCATCTGTCCGAGCCGCTTGGGAACCAGTTCGCCGATGATGATCGACATCAGGGTGATGACGATGATCACCAGCGTCAGCGCGATGGCGCTGGCCGCGTCCGCCAGCGCCGGGAAGGTGTCGCGGATGGCTTCGGCCAGGGGCTTGGCGAGGGCGCCTTCGCCCACGATGCCGGTCATGATGCCGATCGAGGTGATGCCGATCTGGACGGTGGAGAGGAAGCGCGTGGGGTGTTCGGCCAGTTCGAGGGCGGCGCGGGCCTTGGCGTCGCCTTCGTCGGCGCGCTGTTGCAGGCGGGATTTGCGGGCGGTGACGACGGCGATCTCGCTCATGGCGAAAATGCCGTTGGCGACGAACAAAATCAGAAGTAAGCCAATTTCCATTTTTCCAGGCGGGTCGGTCAGGCGTGCATTCCCCCTTTTGTTTGGAAAACGCTTGTAACGCCAGCGAAACCGGTCTTATTTGACCGAATTTCCCCTGCCTACTGTTGTGAAGACCCCGTAGCATAGCCGAGGATGGCCGTATTCCAAATGAGCAATGCTACTTACGGGGGGCCATACGCCTTGTAAACACTTCGAAACAATCGCCGGCGCGCGGTCGCGGAAGACGCGCGCGATCCGCTATGCTTGGGGTTGAATCAACACGGCGGAAGCGTCATGAGTTTGTCAGTCGAACGGGCCTTCGCGGCCGTGCATGCCATGATCGATCTTCTTTCGGGCGCCGGCGGGGCCGGCGTCTTGGTTGCCAGCGGAACCGTATTGCCTGCCCCGCGGACGTGATGCGCCTGCCTTTCGCGCCTGTCTTCCTGTGCGCCTTGCTGGCCCAGCCCGTGTTCGCGGCGCGGCCCGAGATCACCATCGACCCCGGCGGGTTGTCCGCGGGGGCGCTGGAAGCCGTGACGCACGCCGTGGACAGCATGGCCGACATGGCCGACGACCAGGACGGCGGCGAGGGCATACGCCTGCGGCGGCGTGCCCGCGAAGCCACGCTGGATGCCCTGGCCACCGAAGGCTATTTTTCGCCTCAGGTCCAGCTCGAGGCCGGGACCGACGTGGCCGGCCCGACCTGGGACATCACCATCGTCCCGGGCGAACGCACGATCGTCGAGACCGTGGACATTTCCTTTCTTGGCGCCATATCCGGTCCGGAGTTCGAGGAGCGCGTCGCCCTGTTGCGCAAGGACTGGGGACTGAAGGAAGGCAGTCCTTTTCGCAATGACGAATGGGAAACGGCCAAGCGCAACCTGCTGGACAAGGCCTCCGAGCGGGATTTCCCGGTGGCCCGCCTGGTCGATACGGCGGCGGACGTGGACGCCGACCGCGCGCGGGTCGTCCTGCAGGTCAAGCTCGACAGCGGGCCGGCCGTGCGCCTGGCGGGTGTCGAGGTGCGGGGCCTGAAGCGCGTGCCCCAGGGGGTGGTCGAGCGCTATGTCCGTATCCGTCCGGGCGAACCCTATGACCGCGACCGCATGGTCGACTGGCAGCAGACGCTCCAGTCTTCGCCGTTCTTCTCGGGCGCGACGCTGGACATCGATCGCAAGGGCATCGCGCCCAGCCATGAAGAGGACCCCGCCCTGATGCCCAAGGGGCTGGAGCCGGACCAGACGCGCACCGAGCAGGCCTACCAGGGCCCCAGCCACCTGACGCTGCCGGTGATGGCCGACGTGGTCGAGTCGCGTCCCCGCCGCATGAGCGTCGCGCTGGGCGTGGATGACGAGGCCGGTGCGCGCATCGAGACCGTCTACCGGCAGAACGTGGTCCTGGGCCAGCCGGTGGAGCTCGAGACCGGGCTGCGGCTGGACCGCCTGCGCAAGTTCGGTTATGCCGATATCCATCTCGCGCCCAACGAGAACGGCTTTCGCGACAGCTTCGGTGTGCTGGCGCAGGACTCGGACGTGCAGGGCCTGCACGTGCGGCGGCTGGCGGTGGGGGCGATCCGCGCCAAGACCTATCCCGCCGGCTTCCAGAGCCGTGTCGAGTACGAGACCCGCTATGGCGCGCGACTCGCGCACGAAATGACCGACATCGACGGCTACAACTCCTTCACCACCAACACGGCCACGGCCACCGCCGAGATCATCCGCCGCGACGTCAACGACAAGTACGATCCGCGCGAAGGCACGCTGTTCGCGCTGGGCGCCGGCGCGGGTACCGCGCTCGACGCCAGCAATCATTTCAACCGGCTGACCGCGCGCGGCCAGTTCTGGTGGTCGCCCTCCAAGCGCGACGTCGTCACGGTGCGCGGCGAGATCGGCCGGCTGTGGGCGCAGGACATCAATCGCGTGCCGGACGATTTCTCGTTCCGTACCGGCGGAGCGCGCTCGATCCGGGGCTACCGCTACTTGGGACTGGGGCGGCAGGTGGGCAACGCCGTGCTGGGCGATGCCGTGCTGTTCGTCGCCAGCGTCGAGGCCACGCGCTATTTCGACGACCGGCTGGGCGGCGCGGTGTTCGTCGACACCGGCAACGTCGCATCGAGTTTCTCGGACATGAAGCTGGCCACAGGCGTGGGCGCGGGCCTGCGGGTCCGCACGCCGGCGGGGCCGCTCAGCGTGGACCTGGCCTACGCGCTGCGCGATAAGAACATCCGCCTGCACTTTTCCCTGGGGATCGCATTTTGAACGGGCCCGCCACTCCTCCTCCCAAGCCCGCTCCGCGCCGCCGCCGCCGCTGGCCGTGGGCCGTGGCCGGCGTCTTCGCGCTGGGTGTGGCCGCGGTGGCCGGCGCGGGCGCATGGATCGCGTCCTCGGCCAGCGGCGCGGCCTGGGCCGTGCGCACAGGCGTGCAGTTGGCGGGCGGGTCCGTGCGGCTGGAGGGCGTGCGCGGCTCGCTGCTGGGCGGGCTGGACATCGACACGCTGGAGCTGCGGCTGCCGACGGTGGATGCCGATCTGGAGAAGCTGCGCCTGGACGTCCGGTGGCGTGCGCTGCGCGGCGCGCGGCTGCATGTGTCCGAGTTGTCGGCGCGGCGGGCCAGGCTGAACCTGCGGCCGTCCGACGAGCCCGGCACGCCGCTGGCCTCGCTGCGGCTGCCGCTTGCCATCGACGTGGACAAGCTGGGGCTGGGCACGCTGGACATCGAGATGGACGGCGAGCGGCTGCCCGCCAGTTTCGACGGCATCGACCTGCGCGCGACGTCATCGGGCGCCGAGCACCGGATCCTCTTGGCCAACCTGCACGTGGCGGCGCCGCAGGCCGAGGCGACACTGCGGGGCGAGGCTACCGTCGGCGCCGATGCGCCGTTCCCCGTGAAGCTGGCGCTGCACGCCGGGGGCCGCCAGGCGGCGCATGCGTTCGACCTGGGCGCCTCGGCCACCGGGTCGCTGGAGCGGCTGGCCTTCACGGTGAAGGGCGATGGCGCGGGCGTGGATGTGAATGCCGAAGGGCAGGCGGCGCTGCTGGAAGGGTTTCCGCTGCGCGGGCTCAAGCTGCAACTGCGTGGCATCGATCCCTCGGCGTGGGTGCCCGGCGCGCCGTCCGCCAACCTGGGCCTGACCGCCGATCTGGCGGTGGCCGAGGGTGCCGCGCCGGCGCTGCTGCAAGGCCCCTTCGCGCTGACCAATTCCACGCCGCGCCCCCTGGACAAGGACGGCGTACCGGTGGCCGCTGTCTCCGGACAATTGAGCGCGCCGGTCGAGACCTTCGACGCGCTGGACATCGCCGGGCTGGCGATCGAGTTCGCCGGAGGCGGGCGCCTGGCGGGGCAGGTGGCGTGGCGCCGCGATGCCTCGGCCGGCGATGCGGGGCGCGTGCAGGGCCGCCTGCAGGCCATTGGCGTCGATGCGTCGCGGCTGCACGGCGCGGCGATGCCGACGAAGCTGGCGGGGACGCTGGCCTTCTCGGCCGACACGGCTGTCCAATCGCTGACCGCGGACCTGTCCGACCGGTCGGGCAAGGTGCCGCTGACGCTCAAGCTCGAGGCCGGTATCCGCGACCAGGTCGTTCACCTGCCGCAATTTGCGCTGGCCGCCGGCGAAGCGCGTGCCAGTGGCAAGGGCGAACTGCAACTGGACGAGCCCCGCCGTTTTGCCGCCGAGCTGCGGCTGGAGCGTTTCGATCCCGGCCACTGGGTGCGCAGCGATGTCCTGCCACCGGCGCAGGTTTCGGCGCGGGCCGAGGTCAAGGGCGCGCTGCTGCCCGAGCCGGGCGGGACGGTGCAGTTGCGCATCGAGGAGGGCAGCCGCTGGAACGGGCAGCCCCTGGGCGGGCATGGCGACCTGGTTTTCGCGGGCATGCGTGTCACGCGCGCGGATGCCGCGCTGAGCGCCGGCAGCAACCGGCTGACGGCCAAGGGCGCGTTCGGCCGCCCGGGCGACAAGCTGGATTTCGACCTGGACGCGCCGCGGTTGCAGGCCCTGTCGTCGCTGTTGAGCGGGCGCCTGTCCGCGCGTGGCTCGTTGGGCGAAACGCTGGATGCGCCGGTGCTGGACATGACGCTGGATGCGGGCGACCTGCAGTTGCCCGGTGGCGTGCGCGTCGGCAAGATCCAGGGGCGCACGAGCCTGGGCGGGTCTCCGGTCAACGGCAAGCGCCCGCAGGGCGGGTTCGCGGCCGCGCCGGCCGACGTCGACCTGCGCATCGAGAAAGTGGCCGTATCCAGCGCCCCGCAAGCCACCATGAGCCATGCGGCCTTGCGCCTGCAAGGCACGATGGCGCGGCACGAGGGGACGGTCGACGCCGAGTTCGTGCCCGCCGACCGGTCGGCGCCGGCCACGCTGGCGATCCGCTTCGACGGCGGCTGGGGCCCGGGCAAGGAGCGGGGCGCGCCGCCCGGGTGGCGGGGCAGGGTGGCGCAGTTCGAGCTTGCCCGCGCGCCGCTGGGCATGTCGCTGGAGGCGCCGGTGGACCTGAGCTACGTGCCGGCGGCGGTGGCGCCGCAATGGCAGTGGGAAGCCGGTTCCGCCGGAATCGCGCTGCGCCTGCCGGGGGGGCAGACCGGAAGGCTGGTCAATGACGGGACGCGCGGCGGAGGCGGCCGCTGGGAATCGCGCGGGCGTGCGCAGGGGCTGGCCTGGGCGCCGGAGATCCTGCTGGAGGCCCTGGGCGGCAAACCCATTCCGCGTGAGCGCATCGTCGTGCTGGATGCCGACTGGGACATGCGTTTCGCCGGTTCGCTGCAAGGGACGGCGAACATCCGCCGCCGCAGCGGCGACCTGTGGGTGCCGGGCACGCCGCCGCTGGCGTTGGGCCTGCGCACCCTGGAGGCGAGTGTGCGCGCGACGCCGGACGGCAATGCGGGCCATAGCCGCGTCGTCCTGCAAGCCGTCGTCGACGGCGAACGCGTGGGCAGCGTGCGGGTGGACGGCGAAGCCGGCGTCGTTGCCCGAGACGGCGCGATCGGCCTCGATCGCGACCGCCCGGCCCAGTTGGAAGCCCAGGTCGACCTGAAGGACCTGAGCTGGGTCAGCCTGTTCGTGGGCGACAGCGTCGAGGTGGGCGGCAAGGTGGCGGGCTCGGCGCGCGTGACCCAGTCCGGCGGCCAGTGGCATGCCTCCGGCGGCCTCCAGGGGGAGGGCATCCGGCTCGTGCGGCTGGACGACGGGCTGAGGCTGCTGGACGGTACGCTGAAGGCGACGCTGGAGGATGACCGCATCGTGCTGGAGTCCCTGCGTTTTCCCAGCGTGATCCGCGTCAATCCACGCGACTCGCGGGTGCAGCAGTGGATCAAGAACGAGAGCCAGGGCGGGTGGATGGAGATCAACGCCGATTGGCGGCTGTCGCAAGCCTCGGGCCACGCGACCCTCAAGGCCGAGCGCTTCCCCGCCATCCAGCGCGCCGATCGCTTCGTGGCCGGATCGGGGCGGGTGGACATGGACATCATCCCGGACCGCATGCGCATCGCCGGCCTGTTCGAGGCCGACACCGGCTGGGTCGACATGGGCACCCAGGCGCCCGCCAAGCTGTCGGACGACGTGTACGTGCGCCGCACCGGCGAGGAACGGCAGAAGAAGACGCTGGGCATCGCCATCGACGTGGGCGCCAAGCTGGGCGAACGTTTCTACTTGCGGGGCTATGGCCTGGACACGGGCATCACCGGCGATCTGCGCATCGTCGGCATGGTGGGGGCCTTGTCCTCGAGCGGCACGGTGCGCACGCGCGGGGGTCGTTTCAATGCCTATGGCCAGACGCTGACGGTGCGCCGCGGCGTGCTGACCTTCCAGGGACCGATCGACGATCCCTTGCTCGACGTCGTGGCGGTGCGCGTCGGTCCGCGCGTGGAAGCGGGCGTGCGTATCAGCGGCACGGCGCGCCGGCCCCGCATCGCGCTGGTTTCCACGCCCGAGGTCAGCGACGTGGAAAAACTCTCGTGGCTGCTGCTGGGACGGGGCCCCGACGAAGGCGGGGGCGGTGCCGACGCCACGCTGCTCTTGAGCGCGGCGACGTCGCTGCTGGGGCCGCAGGGCAGCGAGCCGATCTCGCGCCAACTGGGCCTGGACGAGATAGGCGTGCGGTCGGGCAACGTGGGCAGCAGCCGGGGCCTGCTGCCGGATCGCACGGTGGCGGGCGACAGTACCGCGTCGGCCTACAACCTGTCGAACAACCAGTTCCTGGTGGTAGGCAAGCGCCTGTCCGACCGGATCTACGCCAGCTTCGAGCAGGCGCTGTCCGGCCGCGACGGCGTGGTCAAGCTCAGCTACCGCCTGAGCAATCGCCTATCGGCCGTGGCCAAGGGGGGCACGCTGAATGGCCTGGACCTGCTCTATTTCGTGCTGTTCGACGACTGACGAAAGCGCGAGGGCCCGTTGCCGGGCCCTCGCATCGTTCAGGGGATGGCCGGCAGCACCCGTCCCCGTACGCTGCCGAATCCCACGCGCAGCGCGCCGCGGCGGGCGTGGCCGCGAATCACGACCTGGTCGCCGTCCTGCAGGAAGGCGCGCGTGGCGCCGTCGGGCAGGGCCAGCGGCCGTTTGCCGTTCTCGGTCAGCTCCAGCAGGCAGCCCCGCGCCTCGGGATCCGGTCCGCTGATGGTGCCCGAGCCCATCAGGTCGCCGGTGCGCAGGTTGCAGCCGCTGCTGGTGTGGTGCGCGAGCTGCTGCGCCATGGTCCAGTACAGGTGCCGGAAGTTGCTGCGCGCGATGGTCGTGGACACGCCGTCCGGCGTGTCGAGTTCGACCGACAGCTCGATGTCGTAGGCGTGGCGATCGCCTTCGCGCAGATAGGGCAGCGGCACGGGATCCTGCGGCGGCGCATCGACGCGGAAGGGCTGGAGGGCGTCCAGCGTGACCACCCACGGCGAGATCGACGTGGCGAACGCCTTGGCCTGGAAAGGGCCCAGGGGAACGTATTCCCAGCGCTGGACGTCGCGCGCGCTCCAGTCGTTCATCAGCACCATCCCGAAGATGCGTCCGGCCGTGGCATCGGGATCCAGCCGGCTGCCCAGGGCCGTGCCCGGTCCCACGAAGAAGGCCGTCTCTAGCTCGAAGTCCAGCTGGCGGCAGGGCCCCCACTCGGGCGCGCCGCCCGCGACGGGGAGCTGCCCCATGGGACGGCGCACGTCGTGCCCGGACAGCACGACCGAACTGGCCCGGCCGTTGTAGCCGATGGGCAGGTGCTTCCAGTTGGGGGTGAGCGCATTGGCCGGATCCCGGAACAGCTTGCCTACGTTGGTGGCGTGGTCCTCCGACGAGTAGAAGTCGGTATAGGACGCGATCTCGAACGGCAGGTGCAGTGTGCACTCGTCCATGGGTACCAGGGCGTGGGCGCGCAGTCCGGCATCGTCGCGCAGGCGAGCGTCCGAACCGGACAGCAGCGCCGCCAGGCGGGCCCGGACCGCGCTCCACGTCGGCCGGCCGGCGGCGGCGAAGGCGTTCAGGCTGCCCTGGCCGAACAGCGGCGGACCCGAGGGCGTGGGCAGGAGTCCCGCGCGCTCCAGCGCGTGCAGGTCCACCACCCACGCGCCCAGCGCGGTGCCGGCGCGGGTGCCGCCGTGGGGCGTGGAGAAAATGCCGTAGGGCAGGTTCTGGATGGGGAAGTCGCTGTTGGGCTCGACGTCGATGAAGGCGCGCAGCGACGCATCGATGATCTCGTACATGGCGGCGATACCCGGTCAGCTGCCGGTGTTCAAGAGACCGAGCGACTGGATCAGCGCGCGGTTGGTCTCGTTGTCGCTGGCGAGCCGGCTGGCGAAGGTGGCGCTGTCGAGGTAATTGACCTGCTGGTAGAGCTGGCCCGCGGCCTTCTGGAACTCGCTCTTTTCCGTGGCGGCGTGGCAGGCCTGCTGGAGTTTGTCGCGCGCGGCCTGCGGGACGCCCTGGCTGACGTACAGGCCATTGCGGGCGATGACCGCGTGCTTGATGCCGAATTCGGTGATGGCGGGGACCTCGGGCAGGCCGGGCAGGCGCTTGTCGCCGTACACCGCCAGGATGCGCAGGTCCTTGCCCACCACCGACGAGACACCCAGCGCGCCGAAGTCGATATGGCCGCCCAGCAGTTGGGGAATGACCTGGGCATCGCCGCGGAAAGCGATTTCGTTGAAGCTCACGCTGGAGGACTTGGCCAGGTTGGCCGTGGCCAGGTGCGGCACCGATCCCGGGCCGGCATGACCGTAGGACAGCTTGCCCGGCTCTTGGCGCGCCTTGTCCAGCAATTCCTTGACGCTGTGGATGGGCGAGTCCTTGCGCACGGCGATGACGAAGGGGTTCTCGAAGATCTGGCAGATCGGCGCGATGCTGTCGGGCTGGTAGGGCAGGCGGCCCATCAGGAAGGGGGCCTGGGTCAAGGGCGACGAGGGCGAGAACAGCACCGTGTAGCCGTCGGGACGCGCCGAGGCCACGGCCGCCACGCCTATGGTGCCGCCCGCGCCGTCGCGGTTGTTGACGACGATCTGCGTGGACAGGATCTCGGACAGTTCACGGCCGAACGCGCGCGCCATGACATCCACGCTGCCGCCCGCCGAGTACGGGACGATGAGTTCGACCGGGCGCGACGGGTAGGTCTGGGCGGCGGCCGGGCCGCACATGGCGGCCAGGATCGGGACGAGCAGGATCTTCTTGAACGACATGCTTGGTCTCCTCTTGGAGTAGGGGTTACTGCTGCGGAAGGGCGGGGTCGAACTTGCCGTCGACCAGGACGAACAGCACGCGGGCCGGTTCATCCGTGCGATTGGTCCAGGCGTGATTGGTACCGCGCTGGATCAGGACTTCGCCGGCGCGGAGCGTGACTTCGGATTCGTCCAGCAGCATGGTGATCTCGCCCGACAGCACGATGGCGTAGTCGATGGTTTCGGTGCGGTGCATGAAGGGATGGCGCTGCTTGCCGCCGTCCTGGCCGGTCAATGCATGCTGGCCGCCGAACATCGAGAACGCCTGCTTGGCCGCGTCGGCATCCACGTCGCGCAGCTCCAGGCCCGCGGGCGGGAATTCGATGATGCGGACGACCGTGCCCAGCTCGGGCGGGGCCAGCGAGACCGGCCCCAGGGTGGGGTCGGCGCCGTTGTCGATGGGAGCGGGGGCCGTGGGCGTCTGCCACAACTGGGTCAGGTAGTAGCCCGGGCGGCTGGCGTCGTGGCGGACATTGGGGGCGTAGCCGTCTTCCAGCACCACGGCGCGGCCCTGCTCGTCGTGGCCGGTCACGATGCGGCGGATCTTTCCGTTCATGGGGTTCCTCATGCGGTGCGCCGGGTGGCGCGTCAGGACCCATCATAGGAATTCCTGGCGTTTCGGTCAAACGAATGATTCAATCAATCGACTGAAATGATTTTCGGGCTTTGCGGGTAACATAGAATCCCCGCTGCTTTCCGGACGTATCCATGCCCACTCCTGTTGCCGATCCGGCCGAATCCGCCTCCACCCGAGACCGCATCGTGGACGTGGCCGAGCGGCTGTTCGCCGAGCACGGCTACAACGGCGTGTCGCTGCGCACGATCACCGGTACCGCGGGCGTCAACATGGCCGCCGTGCACTATTACTTCCGGACCAAGGAAGGCCTGCTGCGGGCGATTTTCGAGGCGCGGGCAGGCCGGATGAACGACGAGCGCCAGGCGCTGCTGCGTGCCTGCGTGCCGGGGGATCCGCAGGCACGCCCCGAGACGCGGGCGGTGCTCGAGGCCTTCATCGGGCCCGGCATGCGCGTGGGGCAGACCGAAGAAGGGGCCCGCTTCAACCGGTTGTCGGCCATCTGTTCGGTCGAGCCCGATCCGGCGGTCAAGAACATCGTGTTCGGCGTCCACGACGAGGTCGGCCGCCTGTTCGTCGATATCCTGGCGCGTGCCTGTCCCCACCTGGCGCGGGATGAGCTGTACCTGCGCCTGCAGTGCGTGTTCGGCAGCATGATGTACATCCGCGCCGACAATGGCCGCGTCGCGCGGCTGATGCCGGACGTGCGCGCCACGCCGGTGTCCGCGGCCAGCGTCGACCTGACCCTGTCACGCCTGTTGGACTTCCTGGCGGCCGGCCTGGCGGCGCCTGCCGCCGGCTAGCGCACGGCGTCACAATTCCCGGCAGACATCGAGCACCAATTCCCGCAGCCAGCGCTGGGACTGGCTGGGGTGGGTCCGTTCGTGCCAGAGCTGCGAGACCACGAACTCGCCCAGCGGCAGCGGATGAGGTGTCATGCGCAGCGGGTAGAGGCCGCAGAAGGCCCGGGCGATGCGGTGCGTGACGGTGGCGATCAGGTCGGTGCAGGCCAGCGTGGGGGCGATGGCGAGCATGTGGGGAACCTGGGCGGCGACGTCCCGCGAGATGCCGTGCTGCTGCATCGCATCCTGCAGCACCCGTTCGCGGGCGCCGTTCTGACGCGGCATGGCGACGTGCCGCGCCGAGGCGAACTGCTGGGGGCCGAGCGCCTGGCCGTCCAGCGGGTGGCCGATGCGGTACAGGCAGACGTAGTCGTCCCTGAACAGTTCCTGCCGATAGATGGGGTAGGTGGCGGTGGCCACCGGCGACAGCACCAGGTCCACCTTGCCCAGCAGCAGCAATTCCTCGGGCATCAAGGGTTCGATCGGATGGATGGTCACCGAAACCGAGGGTGCCGCCGATGCCAGCCGCCGCATGAGCGCGGGCAGCAGGGTGAAGGTGACATAGTCCGTGGCCGCGAGGTTGAAATGCATGCGCGCGGAGTGCGGCGCGAAAGGCTCGGACGGCGAGGCCAGCCCGTTCAGCGCGAGGATGGCGTGGCGTACGCCGGTGGCCATTTCCATGGCCTTGTGGGTGGGGACGACGCCACGTCCGTTCCGCAGGAACAGGGGGTCGTGGAAGATCTCCCGCAATTGCGCCAGCCCCTTGCTGACGGCGGACTGGCTGATGTCGATGCGGTCCGCGGCGCGCGTTACGTTGCCTTCGGCCAGCACCGCATCGAAGATCATCAGGAGATGCAGGTCGACGTGCTTGATATCCATGGGTTCGGGCTTCGTCGGGGCCGGTGGCCGGCGGGGATAATGAAATATTCCACAACGGAATCGAGATAGCCATTCTTGGACGGGAAGCGGGGGCTGGCCAGATCCTCGCTATGGGGCCGCGCGCCGTCCGTCACGCTTCCTCCTCTATCTGGCTCGTTCTTCGTCGATCTTGCATATTCTTGCGTGGTGTCCATGGGTGTTTCGTCGTGGGCGCAAACACGGTTCCATCTTCCTTCCCGCTGGCTTCCCTGCGTTGACAGTGCCGGCAATTGCTCAGCATGCTGAGAACCTGTCATCGGCAGTGCATCGCAGGATCAATATTCGCAGAACGAGGGAAAAAGACCAGCATGAAAACCAGGATCAACGGCGACTGGGTGGTGGGATTCCAGGACGGCGGGCATGTGCTCCATCGGCAGGCCTGCGTGGTCTACGACGGCGACCGCATCGTCTACGCGGGGGACGACTACCGGGGCGAGGCCGATCGCGTCATCGAGGCGCCGGGCTGCCTGCTGTCGCCAGGCTTCATCGACACGCACGTGCACTCGGGCCATCGCGCGCTGCACAAGCTGCTGACCGACCACGGCCGGCCCGACCTGTTCGGCCAGCCCTACATGGACGTCACGATCGCCCGGTCGGGCACGCGCATACAGGGGTATCCCAATTATCTGACCAAGGAGCAGGCGCAGGTGGACCCCGGCATCGTCCTGCACGCGGCATTCACGGTCAGCGAACTGCTGCGCAATGGCGTGACGACCTTCGTCGAACTGGGCGGACATGTGATCGTCCAGGAGGCGCTGTGGAAGCAGTGCGAAGCGCTGGGAGTGCGAGGCTACCTGGGGCCGGGCTACGACAGCGGCCGCTGGGCGTCGGACGACGACGGCAACCTGACCCGCGTGCCCTATCCCGACGGCGGCCTGCACCTGTTCAACGACGCGGTGGCGTTCATCGAACGGGTCGAGCGCGATCCGAGCGACCGGGTCCACGGCATCCTGGTGCCGCGCGAAGTCGAGAATTGCAGCGTCGACATCCTGCGCCGGACGGTGGCGGCCGCGCGCGATCTGGGCGTGCCGATGGCCACGCACGCGGGCTACAACGTCATCGAGTTCTACGAGACCGTGCGCGAGCACCGCAAGACGCCCATCGAACTGCTGGACAGCGTGGAGATGCTGACCCCCGCGCTGAACATCGGGCACGCCAATTTCATCTCTGACAGCCCGCGCCTGAATTATTCGGGCGGCAGTGACCTCAGGCGCATGGGGAAGAACCAGGTCTCGGTTTCCCACTGTCCCATCAACATCGTGCGCCGGGCCCGCGTGCTGGACTCGTGGAAATCGTACCGGGAGGCCGGGGTGAATATGACGATAGGCAGCGATACCTATCCGCGCGACATGATCATGAACATGCGCACCGCCTCCTACCACGGGAAAGTCATGAGCCACGACCTGACGGCGGCCAGCGCGGAACAGGTGTTCGAGGCGGCCACGCTGGGGGGCGCGCGGTCGCTGGGCCGCGACGACCTGGGGCGGCTGGCGCCGGGCGCCAGGGCGGACATCGTCGCCATCAATCTCGGGCGCAAGGACGTGCTGCGCTATGGGCCGATCTGGGACCCGATATGCAGCCTGGTCGAGTGCGGCGTGGGCGACGACGTGGACCTGGTCGTCACCGGTGGCGAGATCCGCATGCGCGACGGCCGTATTCCCGATGTCGACCTGGGCGGCCTGCGGGCCGAGGCCCAGGCCTTCGCGGAGAAAGTGTGGGGCCAGGTCCAGGATTGGGACCCGCTGCGGCGCACCGCCCGGATGATGTGCCCGCCTTCGTTTTGCCCTGATTGCGAATAGCCCCCGGGGCGCCGCCCGCGGCGCCTGGATCCGATCGTTCCAAAGGACAAGTCCATGAAGACCTCACGTTTTTCCCCTGCCCGGGCGCACCTCCTGCGGGCGGCCGCCTGCGCGGTGGCGGCCTGCCTGGCGGCGCCGGCGTCCGCCCAGGACCATGCCGTCAATGCCTACCCCGAACGCCCGGTCCGCATCGTCGTGCCGTATGGCGCGGGCGGCGCGGCCGATCTGCTGGCGCGCGTCCTGGCGGAGCGGCTCGCCCAGGACTGGGGCCAGCCCGTCATCGTCGAGAACAAGCCCGGCGGGGTCGGGACCATAGGCATCTCGGCCGTGGTGAAGGCCGCCCCCGACGGCTATACGCTGGTGTCCGTGCCGGTGTCGGACCTGGCGGTCAACCCGCACCTTTATCGGCAGCGCCCGTTCGATATCGCCCGCGACCTGGCGCCCGTCGCCCAGGTGGGGGCGGTGCCCAACGTGCTGGTGGTGTCGAACGCGCTGGGCGTGGCGGATGCCAAGGGGCTGATCGTCAAGGCCAAGGCCGGGCGCCTGAGCTATTCGTCGCCGGGCATCGGCAGTCAGGCGCATCTGGCCGCCGAGATCTTCGCCGGGCGCGCGGGCGTCAGCCTGCTGCACGTGCCCTACAACAGCGTGTCGGCGGCGCTGGCGGACGTGGCGGGCGGGCAGATCGACATGATGATCGCGCAATTGCCGGCCGCGCTGCCATTCATCCGCGGGGGCCGGGTCAAGGCACTGGGTGTGGTCGCTGAACAACGTTCGCCGCTGGTGCCCGAGATGCCCACCTTGAAGGAAACGACCGGCCTGTCCTTCGGCGACGCGGTCTCGTGGTCGGGGCTGATGGCGCCGGCCGCCACCCCGCTGGCGCTGCGGGAGAAGATCGCCCGGGCGGTCACCCGGGCGATGCGGTCGCCCCAGGCCCAGGAACTGCTGGCGCGCCAGGGCACGGTGGGGCTGGGAGGGACGCCGGACGATCTTTCCAAGGCGATTGCCGAGGATTCGCGCCGGTACGGCGAGGTGATCAAGGCGCTCGACATCCGGCTGGATTGAGGGGGCGGGGGGCGGGGACGGGCGGGGGGGTATTGGGGGTATCCCCAGTCCAGCTACAATTCCCCCTTTCCCGTAGACGTCCCCTGACGAGACCCCCGTCCATGAGCATCAAAAGCGACCGCTGGATCCGCCGCGTGGCGGCCGAAGGCATGATCGAGCCATTCGAGCCCGGCCAGGTCCGGGCGCACGACGGCAAGCGCATCGTCAGCTATGGCACGAGCAGCTACGGCTACGACGTGCGTTGCGCCGACGAATTCAAGATCTTCACCAACATCAATTCGACCATCGTCGATCCCAAGGCCTTCGACGAGAAGTCCTTCGTGGATTTCAAGGGCGACGTCTGCATCATCCCGCCCAATTCCTTCGCGCTGGCCCGTACGGTCGAATACTTCCGCATCCCGCGCAGCGTCTTGACCATCTGCCTGGGCAAGAGCACCTATGCGCGCTGCGGGATCATCGTCAACGTCACGCCCCTGGAACCCGAGTGGGAAGGCCACGTGACGCTGGAGTTCTCGAATACCACGCCGCTGCCCGCCAAGATCTACGCCGGCGAGGGCTGCGCCCAGATGCTGTTCCTGGAAAGCGACGAGGTCTGCGAGACCTCTTACCGGGACCGCGGCGGCAAATACCAGGGCCAGCAGGGTGTGACGCTGCCGAGGACGTAGGCCCCCCCTACGCGCTTCGCGCGCCCCCCAGGGGGCGATGCGGGTGGACCGGCGGAGCCGGATCCACCGTATCCTGGGTCGGGACGCCAGGTTGCGTGGGGTTGGTCCTCAAACCGACATCGAATTTGTTTTACGCTAGTTGTTTATTTTTACGCCCGGAGGCGTCATGCGAGGTAACTTGCACGCGGCCGGCCGTTTTTAAACCGATTTCCCTGCCGCCACGCGTGCCCTCCCAGGGCACAGCGGATCTGGCTTCGCCAGTCCGCCAGTGCCGCCCCCTTGGGGGGGCGCGCGTAAGCGCGCAGGGGGGGGCTTCAATTGAAATTCCGCTTCCCCATCGTCATCATCGACGAAGATTTTCGCTCCGAAAACGCATCGGGCCTGGGCGTGCGCGCGCTGGCCGCGGCCATCGAGGCCGAGGGCATGGAGGTGCTGGGCGTCACCAGCTATGGCGACCTGTCGTCCTTCGCGCAGCAGCAGAGCCGCGCCAGCGCGTTCATCCTGTCGATCGATGACGAGGAATTCGGCGAGGGCATGCCCGAGGACGTGGCCAATGCCGTCAGCAAGCTGCGGGCTTTCATCGGCGAGCTGCGCTTCCGCAATGCCGAGATCCCCATCTACCTGTACGGCGAGACCCGCACGTCGCGGCATATCCCGAACGACATCCTGCGCGAGCTGCACGGCTTCATCCACATGTTCGAGGACACGCCGGAGTTCGTGGCCCGCCACATCATCCGCGAAGCCAAGAGCTACCTGGAGTCGCTGCCGCCGCCGTTCTTCCGCGAACTGGTCAAGTACGCCCAGGACGGTTCGTATTCGTGGCACTGTCCCGGCCATTCGGGCGGCGTGGCGTTCCTGAAGAGCCCGGTGGGCCAGATGTTCCACCAGTTCTTCGGCGAGAACATGCTGCGCGCCGACGTCTGCAACGCGGTGGACGAGCTGGGGCAACTGCTGGACCACACGGGCCCGGTCGCGGCGTCCGAGCGCAATGCCGCGCGCATCTTCAACGCCGACCACTGTTTCTTCGTGACCAATGGCACGTCCACCTCGAACAAGATCGTCTGGCACGCCAACGTGGCGCCCGGCGACGTGGTGGTGGTGGACCGCAACTGCCACAAGTCCATCCTGCACGCCATCATCATGACGGGCGCGGTGCCGGTGTTCCTGCGGCCCACGCGCAACCACCTGGGCATCATCGGGCCCATTCCGCTGGAAGAGTTCCGCCCCGAGAACATCCAGAAGAAAATCGATGCCAATCCCTTCGCCAAGGACAACGCCGGCCGCAAGCCCCGCATCCTGACCATCACCCAGAGCACCTACGACGGCGTGGTCTACAACGTCGAGATGATCAAGGAACTGCTGGGCAGCAGCATCGATACCCTGCACTTCGACGAAGCCTGGCTGCCGCACGCGGCGTTCCACGAGTTCTACCGGAACATGCACGCCATCGGCAAGGACCGTCCGCGCAGCACCGAGGCGATGGTGTACGCGACCCACTCCACGCACAAGCTGCTGGCCGGCATTTCGCAGGCCTCGCAGATCATCGTGCAGGAATCCGAGACCCGCAGGCTGGACCGCTACGTGTTCAACGAAGCCTACCTGATGCATACGTCGACCTCGCCGCAGTACGCGATCATCGCGTCCTGCGACGTGGCGGCGGCGATGATGGAGCCGCCGGGCGGCACGGCGCTGGTCGAGGAAAGCATCCTCGAGGCGCTGGACTTCCGCCGCGCCATGCGCAAGGTGGAGGCCGAGTTCGGCGCCAGCGACTGGTGGTTCAAGGTCTGGGGGCCGGACAACCTGGTGGCCGACGGCATCGGCGAGCGCGACGACTGGCTGCTCGAGACCGACGCCAACTGGCACGGCTTCGGCGCCCTGGCGCCCGGTTTCAACATGCTCGATCCGATCAAGGCGACCATCGTCACGCCGGGCCTGGATGTGTCGGGTACCTTCGGCCAGACCGGCATTCCCGCTTCCATCGTGACCAAGTTCCTGGCCGAGCATGGCGTGATCGTCGAGAAGACCGGCCTGTACTCGTTCTTCATCATGTTCACGATCGGCATCACCAAGGGCCGCTGGAACACGCTGCTGACCGCGCTGCAGCAGTTCAAGGACGACTACGACAGGAACCAGCCCATGTGGCGCATCCTGCCCGAGTTCTGCCACGACTATCCGCAGTACGAGCAGGTGGGGCTGCGCGACCTGTGCACGCGCATCCACGAGATGTACCGTGCCCACGACGTGGCGCGCCTGACCACCGAGATGTACCTGAGCGACATGGTGCCGGCCATGAAGCCGTCCGAAGCCTTCGCCAAGATGGCGCATCGGGAAATCGAGCGGGTCGACATCGACGCGCTGGAGGGACGCGTGACCAGCGTGCTGCTGACGCCTTACCCCCCGGGCATCCCGCTCTTGATCCCGGGCGAGCGCTTCAACAGCACCATCGTCAAGTACCTGCAGTTCGCCCGCAAGTTCAACGCCCAGTTCCCGGGCTTCGACACCGACATCCACGGGCTGGTGGAGGAAGTGCTGCCCAACGGCGACATGCGCTTCTACGTGGATTGCGTCAAGGACGCCTGATGGCGGCGGACGGGCCGCGCGGCGCGGCCTTCGACGTGGCGGTGATCGGCGCGGGCGCCGCCGGGATGATGTGCGCGGCGGTGGCCGGCCAGCGCGGCAGGCGCGTGGTGCTGGTCGACCACGCGCGCAAGCTGGCCGAGAAAATCCGCATCTCGGGCGGGGGGCGGTGCAACTTCACCAATCGCGACGCCGGGCCCGCCAACTTCATTTCCGATAACCCGCATTTTTGCCGTTCGGCGCTGTCCCGCTACACGCCGCGCGATTTCCTCGCGCTGGTGGCGCGCCATCGCATCGCCTGGCACGAAAAGCACCGGGGCCAACTGTTCTGCGACGAATCCAGCGAGGACATCATCCGCATGCTGCGCGCCGAATGCGACGCGGGCGACGTCGTCTGGCGCATGCCTTGCACGGTCGAGTCGGTGGATCGGGGCGAGCAGGGTTTTTCGCTGCGCACGTCGTCGGGCGAGATCCGCGCGGCGCGCGTGGTCATCGCGACGGGCGGGCTGCCCATCGCGCAGATCGGCGCTTCGGACTTCGGCCTGCGCATTGCGCGGCAGTTCGGCCTGAAGATCGTCGAACCCCGGCCTGCCCTGGTCCCGCTGACCTTCGACGCCGCATCGTGGAAGCCGTTCGTTCCGTTGGCCGGCGTCGCGCTGGAAGTCGATATACGCACGGGAGAGGGACGTCGCGCGGCATCGTTCCGCGAGGATCTGCTGTTCACCCATCGCGGCCTGTCGGGTCCGGCGGTGCTGCAGATATCGAGTTATTGGCAGCCGGGCGAGGCGATCGCCATCGACCTCGCGCCGGATGTCGACCTGGTGTCGGACCTGCTGGCCGCCAAGGCGGGCGGCCGCCAGCACCTGGCCAACGTGCTGGCCGGCATGGTGCCGCGCCGGCTGGCCGAGCAGTGGCTGGCCGCCGCCCATCCCGGCCTGGGCGAGCAGCGTATCGCCGACCTGCCGGACAAATCGCTCCGGCAGGTGGCCGAGGGCATGAAGCGCTGGGCCGTGACGCCATCGGGCACCGAAGGGTATCGCAAGGCCGAGGTCATGCGCGGCGGCGTCGACACGCGCGGCCTGGACCAGCAGACGATGGAGGCCAAGGCCGCGCCCGGCCTGCACTTCATCGGCGAGGTGGTGGACGTGACCGGATGGCTGGGCGGCTACAACTTCCAGTGGGCCTGGGCGTCCGGCGTGGCCTGCGGCCAGGCGGTCTGATCACCCGCCTTGCGCCTCGGCGGGCAGGCGCATGTCCGGATGGGTATCCAGCCAGGCGGCCAGGGTGCCGCGCGTGCCGCCGCGCCGGACAATGTCTGCCAGCAGCGGGGACAAAGGCGGAACGTCGAGGCGCCGCCCCGTATCCAGGTTGACGATCGTACCCCGCGTGAAATCGACGTCCAGCCGGTGGCCGGTGCAGAAGGCCTGATCGATGCCGGGCAGGCCGGCCATGACCGGCACGCCCTTCGAGATCGCGCCGCGCAGCGTCTTGTAGGGCATCGATACGCACAGCACCGACAGGCCCAGCGACGCCATCGCGATGAAGCCCTGGAAATGCGGCTTGCCGCAGCCGAAGTTCGCGCCGGCCACGACGATGTCGCCCGGCGCCACCCGCCCGGGGAAGTCCGGGTCCACCATCCTGAGCAATTCGGGCTGGAGTTGCCGCGGATCGTCGATCCGGCGGATCGCCATCTCGAAGGGAATGAGGCCGTCGTCCAGGGGGATGTCATTGCCGAATACGTGGCAGCGCCCGATCCGTCGCATCGTGTCGGTCACCGGATCTGCTCCCGTTCTTGCAGCAGGGCGCGTGGATCGGCGATGCGGCCGGCCAGTGCCGATGCCGCCACCGTCAGCGGACTGCCCAGGTAGGCCTGGGCAGCCTTCGCGCCGAAACGGCCGGCGTGGTTGGTCGCGGCGGTGGAAATGGACGTCTCGCCATCGGCCAGGGGGCCCATCACGCCGCCCGCGCAGGGGCCGCAGCCGGGGGGAAGCAGCATCGCCCCAGCCTCCTGGAACACTTCCGAGAGCCCGTCGCGTGCCAGGCGCAGCGAGGTCTCGACGGTGCCCGGGACGATGAACATGCGTACATGGCCGGCGATGCGCCGGCCGCGCAGCAGATCCGCGGCCGCGGCGAAATCCTCGTACATGCCGGATCCGCAGGAACCGATGTAGGCGTGGTCCACGTGCCGTCCGGCCACATCGTCCACGTCCACGCCCAGGTGCGGGCCGCCGGGCAGGGCGACCTGCGGGGCGAGGCCGGGCAGGTCGATCGCGACGTCCGCCTCGACGTGCGCGTCGGCGTCGCCGGCGTGGACCGAACCGTGGCCGGCCCGCGCGGGCGGAGTGAACCAGACGTTGGCGACACCGATCTCGGTCAGCGAATTGCAGAGCGCGACGCGCTCGGACAGCGGCAGCGCGGCCGCATAATCGCCCGCGAACTCGATGATGCGGTTGTCGTGCGCGGGCAGCCGGCCGTCGGCGAAGAGGCGGGTGACATGGAAGCCGACGTCGCGCGCGGTCAGCGCCGGTCCCGTGGCGCCTTGCAGGCGCAGGCGCACGGTCGCGGGCACCTGTTCCCAGACCGAGCCGGTCGCGAGCACCGAGACGATCTCCGGGCCGGGCGCGCAGGCCACCGCCCCGACGGCGCCGAAGTTCGTGGCGTGCATGTCGTAGCAGGACAGGAACATGCCCGCCCGCACCAGGCCTGTTTCGATCGGAAAGAGGTGTCCGTGGCCGCCCCGGCCGGCGTCGAAGAAGCGACCGACGTTCCACTCGCGGGCGATCTGGCGGATGCGGCGCGCGCGCAGGGCAGAGGCCGGGCTGGCGTAGGCCACTTCATGGTCGGTCACGAACATCACGCGGTCGGGCCGGGCGACGCGGCGGTATCCCAGGCTCGACAATTCGTTGTAGGCGGATTCCACGTAGCCGTCGTGGATGATTACCAACTCGGGTTCCGGCGCGATGATGTCGCCGGGGCGGACATGGGGCTTGCCGCTGGCGCGCGCGAGGATTTTCTCGGCGCCCGTCTGCGGGATCCTGGAGTCGATGCGGTTCATGGCGGGATCGTGTCAGCCGGGCTTGCGGGCCATGACGTCGGCATAGCGCCCGCCTTCGTCGACGATGCGGGCGGCCTCGCGCTCGAAGTCCAGGCGTGCCCGCAGCCGGTCCAGGAAAAGGGCGGCGCCGGCGCGCGGAATGACGATGATGCCGTCGTCGTCGGCGCAGAGGATGTCGCCGGCATGGACCAGCCGTCCCCCCACCGATACCGGGACGCCCGTTTCGCCCCGGCGTCCGCCCGACCAGCCGGTGGCGACCGCGCCGCGCGCGAACACGGGGAAGCGCGCGCGGCGTATCTCGGCCAGGTCGCGGACCCGTCCGTTGCTGACCACGCCGGAGACGCCGCGGCGCTGGGCAACCGAGGTTCCCGTGCCGCCCCAGGTGCAGGCATCCGGAGCGGGGCCGACGTCGATCACGATGACCGAGCCGGCGGGTGCTTCGTCGGCCGCGCGCGTGATCTCGTCGCCGTAGCCGGCGGGCGCGCGCACGGTATGGGCCGGTCCCACGCACAGCACGCCGGCCACCAGGGCGGACAGCGAGGGTGACATGTGTCCTCCGCGCTCCATGGCTTCGTAGGCGGCCGCGGCCGAGGCCTGCCGCAGCAGGCCGCACAGCGCGGCGATATCGTCGGTGTCCGGGGGCATGGTCATTCCTGGGGGATCCGGGCGGCGGTCACGATGTCTTTCCAGCGCTGTGCGTCGTTGCGCAGGAAGCGGGAGAACTCTTCCTGCGTGTTGGCCTGGGCGGCGGCGATGTTGGCCTTGGCCAGCCGCTCGCGCATGTCGGGCGAGGTCAGGACGGCCACGATCTCACGGTTCAGGCGCTGCGTGATCGCGCCCGGCGTTCCCCGCGGGGCCAGCAGGCCGACCCAGCCTTCGATCTCGAAGTCCTTGAGTTCCGCAACGGCGGACTGGGCGGCCGCCGGCACGCCCGGCATCTGCGTGATGGGCGCCAGGCTGGCCACGGCCAGTGGCTTGAGCCGGCCGGAGTCCACATGGGGCTTGCCCGAGAGGACGGCGTCGAACATGAACTGCACCTGGCCGCCTATGAGGTCGGTCAGCGCCTGCGGACTGCCCTTGTAGGGCACGCCCAGCACGTCGGTCTTCAGCCGGGACAGGAAGGCGGCGATGGCCAGGTGCTGGATCGTGCCGCTGCCCGCCGTGGCGTAGGTATAGCGCTCGGGATGGCTGCGCAGCTGCGCGACGAAGTCCTCCAGGCTGGCGTAGGGCGCATCGGCCCTGACCAGCAGCACCATGGGCGCCACGGCCACCCGGACGACAGGCGAGAAGTCGCCCAGGATGTCGAACGGGATCGACTTGTAGATGGCCGGACTGATCGTGGCCGAGGTCGAGGTCATCAGCAGCGTATAGCCGTCGGGGTCGGACTTGGCCACATAGGCCGCGCCGACCTGCCCCGAGGCGCCGACTTTGTTTTCGACCACCACCGGCTGCCCGAGCCGCGCGGCCAACTGTTCGCCCAGGAAGCGCGCGGCGACGTCGGAGGAATTGCCGGGCGGGAAGGGGGCGATGATGCGGATGGGCTTGGTGGGATAGCCGCCCTGGCCGGCGGCCGGCGCGGCCGCGAGCAGGGACGCTGCAAGCGCGGACAACAGGAGTCCGAGGGATCGTGAACGGTTCATGGCTTGTCTCCAGAAGGCGCGGGCCTGGACGGCCCGCTCGCGCATCGTGCCGGCCGGTCGCGGGCATCGTGCGGTGTCCATGCCGCGCAGTGTAGGAAGCGCCTGGTGGAACGACAATCGCGATTATTGTTAGGATTGAGAAGATTTTCCGTACAATCCTTTCATCCGCGCAACCAGGCGAACTCCCATGGCCAGACCCGGCGACCCGATCTCCACGGTCAACCTGAAACTGCTGCACACCTTCATGCTGGTGGGCGAGAGCCGGAGCTTCCGTACCGCCGCCGGGCGCGCCCACCGGTCCGGCTCGGCGGTCAGCGGCCAGATCCGCCGCCTGGAAGAACAACTGGGGGTGCCGCTGTTCCATCGGACGACGCGTCAGGTCAGCCTGACGCGCGAGGGCGAGCAACTGCTTCAATGCGTCCGCCGCGCCTTGCAGGAAGTGGAAGGCGGCTTGCAGGCGATCCAGGAAGCCGCCGACGTCCAGCGCGGGCGCATCGCGCTCGCATGCGCGCCCACCATCGCCGGCGCCTACCTGGGCGACGTGCTGGCGGCTTTCCAGAGCCAGTACCCCGGCATCCAGGTCTTCGTGCGCGAGATCACCGCGGCCGCGCTGTTCGACAGCGTCAGGAAGCGGGAAGTGGACTTCGGCATCAGCGTGATGACCGGTTCGCCCGAGTTCCGCTTCGAGCCGCTGCTGACCGACGAGCTGGTCGCGCTGGTGCCCCGCGCACTGTTGGACGGCGACCGCAAGACCATCTCGCTCAAGGCCCTGGCGGCCATGCCCCTGCTGGTGCTCGAGCAGGGCACCGCGCTGCGCACGCTCGTCGAGGAAGCGATGGCCGCGCAGGGGCTGCACCTGGCCACGCGATTCCAGTTCATGCACTCGCAGACGCTGATCTCCATGGCGACGGCGGGCCTGGGCGCCGCCATCCTGCCCGCGACCGCGCTGCCGCGCACGCTCGGCCCCGGCGTGCAGAAGCTGCGCATCGTCCGCCCCACCCTGGTCCGCAGCATGGCGATCGTGACGCTGCCCGGCCACGCGCTGTCGCCGGCGGCGTTGAAGCTCGTGGACATGCTGCGCAGCATCCTGGCCCGGACCCGGTCCTGACCGCGCGTCAGAAGGGATAGCTGCGCGGGCCTGTCTGCACCGTGATCCAGCGCAGGTCGGTGAACGCATCGATTCCGGCCGTGCCGCCAAAACGGCCGAAACCGCTGGCCTTGACGCCGCCGAACGGCATCTGCGGCTCATCGTGCACGGTCGGGCCGTTGATGTGGCAGATACCCGAATCGATACGCCTTGCCAGCGCCAGGGCGGCGGCGAGGTCCCGGCTGAAGATCGCCGAGGAAAGTCCGTACTCGGTGTCGTTGGCGCAGCGGACCGCCTGCTCGGGGCCATCGACGCGGACAATGCCCTTGACCGGCCCGAAGGATTCCTCGCGATAGATCGCCATCTCGGCGGTGACCCTGTCCAGCAGCACGGGCGCCATCAGCGGCGAGTCCGCCTTGCCCCCATGCACCAGGACCGCTCCCTTGGCGAGGGCATCGTCGATCATGCGGTTGCAGCGATGGACCGTCTCGGCATCCACGACCGCTCCGAGCACGCTGTCCGCCTGTCGCGGGTCCCGCGGCACCAGGCCCGAGATCCGGCCTGCCAGGCGTGCGGCGAATTCGTCCGCCACGCTCGCGTCCACGATCAGGCGCTCCGTCGACATGCAGATCTGGCCCGAATGCAGATAGGCCCCGAAGGCGGCGGCCTGCGCCGCGGCATCCAGATCCGCGTCGGCCAGCACGACAAGCGGAGCTTTTCCGCCGAGCTCCAGCAGCACGGGCTTGAGGTGCCGCGCGCAACTGGCGGCAATGAGACGCCCAACCCGTGTCGAGCCCGTGAAATTCACCCGCCGGACCGCGGCGTGGGCAACCATGGCCTCGACCACCTCGCCCGCCGCGGCAGGCGCGTGGACGATGTAGTTGATCGCGGCCCCGGGCATGCCCGCCTCGACAAGCGCCTCGTGAAAGGCTTCCGCGATCAGCGCATGTACCCGCGGGCAGATCTCCGACCCCTTGAGGACGACGGTATTGCCGCACGCGAGCGGCATGGCGATGGCCCGCACCCCGAGGATGACCGGTGCATTCCACGGAGCGATGCCCAGAACGACGCCGGCAGGCTGCCGCACCGCCATGGCGAGGCTGCCGGGCACGTCCGAGGGAATGACCTCGCCACTGACGCGCGTGGTGGCTGCCGCCGCCTCGCGCACCATGACCTGCGCCTGGAGTACATTGAATTCGGACCAGAGGCGGCCCGCGCCGGTTTCCTCCATCATGGCTTCGATCAACGCATTCTTGCGCGTGCCGATGCCTTGCGCGGCCCGTTCGAGCACCGCGCGCCGCTGCGAGGGCCCGGCGCCGGACCAGGCGGCCTGCGCCCGGCCGGCCGCCTCGACGGCGGCCACGGCATCTTCGGCCGTCGCGGCCGCCGCCCACGTGGCTTCGCTCCCGTCGAGGGGGCAACGGCGGACGAACCGTTCGGCCGAACGGCCTTCGCGCCACCGTCCATCGATCAACAACTGGATTTCTTTCAACTCAGATTCTCCCAGGCCAGGGCCTGTCGACACCAGAAGGCGCCTCGCACAGGCCCTAGGCAACCTCGATTTCCAATACAAGCGGCCGCTCGGCCCGTCGTGCCGACCCGATCGCGGCATCCAGCGCCGCGCGCAGGTCGGTCTCCCCGCCGATGCGGCGCGCATCGCAGTCCATCGCCTGCGCCAGCTTCACGAAGTCGAGCCCGGGCAGGGCCGTGCCCGGCACCCGTTCGCCCTCGGCGAAACCGAACACCGGAGCGAAATGCTCCAGGGCGGCGTAGCGGCGGTTGCGCAGAATGATCAATGTCAATGGCAACCGCAGTTGCGCCGCCGTCCACAGGGCCTGGAAGGCGTACATGGAGGATCCGTCTCCCACCACGCCGATCACATGCCTGTCCCGGTTGCCCATGGCCAGTCCTACCGCCGCCGCCATGCCAAAGCCCAGCCCGCCGCTGCTGCAAGCGTAGTAGCCGTGGCTCTCGTAGATCGGCAGGTAGCGCTGCAAGACAGGCCGGGCGCTCGCGGCCTCCTCCAGGATGACGTCGTCGCGCCGGCGGACTTCGCTCAGGGTCTGCAGCACGTAGGCGATCGACATCCGCTCGCCGGCATGGGGCGGTGCGGCGGCGGGCACCGGCGCGCGTGGCGGAGGCAGGGCGCGGGCGCTGTGCGGCGACAAGGCGGCCAGCTCCTGCACCGATTCGCGCAGGCTGCCGACCGCCGCCAGGCCCACGGGCGCCCACGCCGCCGTGTCCGGCTCGTCGACGATGAGAAACAGCGCCGTGCCCGGCTCCACGAACGGTCCCTCGCCTTCGACGTGGTAGGTGAAGGCGGGCGCGCCCAGCACCAGCACCGCGTCATGCCCGGCCAGTTGCCGGCGCAATGCGTCGCGCATCGCGGGCAGGGTGCCGCCGAACAGCGGATGGTCTTCGGGAAAACTACAGCGCCCGGACATGGGGGCGGCATAGACCCTGGCGCGCTGGCGTCCGGCCAGATCGAGCACGGCCTCCCACGCGCCTGCGCGGTCCACGGCATCGCCCACGACGATGGCGGGCCGCTCGCAGGCGCCCATGCCTTCGGCCATGCGTCCCAGCAGGCCGGCGTCCGGGCGCACCGCCTGGCTCACCGCGCGCAGCGGCACCGGTTCGGCGGGCCGGTCCCAGTCGTCGGCGGGCACCGAGACGAGCACCGGTCCCCGCGGCGGCATCATCGCCACGTGGTAGGCGCGGGCAATCGCCCGCGGCACATCCTCGGCGCGCGCGGGTTCGGCGGCCCATTTCACGTAAGGCCGAGGCAGTTCCGTCGCCCGTTCCGAATACAGGAAAGGGTCATAGGGCAGCATGGAGCGCGCCTGCTGTCCTGCCGTGATCACCATGGGCGTATGGTTCTTGAAAGCGGTGAAAATCGCTCCCATGGCATTGCCGACACCGGCGGCCGAGTGCAGGTTCACGAACGACGGGCGCCGCGACGCCTGGGCATGGCCGTCGGCCATGCCCACCACGATGGACTCGTGCAAACCCAGCACATAGCTGAAGTCGGAAGGAAAGTCCCGGAAGAACGGCAGCTCGGTCGATCCCGGATTGCCGAATACATGGCGGATTCCTGCCTCCCGCAAGAAACCGTAGACAGCATCCCGCACACAAAACACCTTCGCCACGCCAGCCCCCTAGTCCAGGGAAATGTTCAGGCGCTTGATGATCTGCGCATACCGGCGCGAATCGGCGTCAAGCTGGGATTGGAACTGCTCGGGCGTCATCGCCAGCGGTTCGTAGGCCAGTTGCAGGTAGCGCTCCCGCAGTTCCGGATCTTGCAGCGCCGTGGTGATGTCGCGGCGGATCCTGGCGGCGACGGCATCCGGAACGCCCTGGGGCGCCAGGATGCCTACCCAGGCGCTGAGCTCGAAACCTTGCGGCCCGCCGGCTTCGCCCATGGTGGGAACCGATTCGAACCCATGGACCCGCGAGGGAGCCGCTGCCGCCAGCAGCCTGAGCTTGCCACCCTTGTAGAGCGCGTTCATGCTTCCGATGGTGCCGAACGCCCAGGGAACCTGGCTGCCGGCCACGGCGGTGTAAAGCTGGGACATTTCCTTGTACGCGATGTGCGTCATCGTCGTGCCCGCCGCCTGGTCAAGCATGGCGCCCCCCAGGTGCCCCGGGCTGCCCACGAACCATGACCCGTAGTTGATGTTCCCCGGGGCCGCCTTGGCGTCGGCGATCAGGTCGCCGACGCTGCGGTATCGGCTATCGGCGGGAACCGCGACGAAGAAATAGTTGCGGAACAAGGTCGTGACCGGCGTGAAATCGCGCTTCAGGTCGTACGGAAGCTTGCTGAACAGATAGGGCTGCGCGGCCATCTGCGCGCTGTCCAGTTGCAGCAGGGTATAGCCGTCGGGCGCGGCGCGCTTGACGGTTTCGATGGCGATGAAGCCCGCCGCGCCGGGTTTGTTCTCGACCAGCACGGGCTTGCCCCAGGCCTTGGACAGGCGTTCGGTCACCATGCGCAGGTTGACGTCGACACCGCTGCCGACCGGAAAAGGGGTGACGATGCGCACGGGCCGATCGGGATACTGCGCCGCCGCTTTCGGCACACCGCAGACCGCCACCAGGGCAATCTGGCAAAGCACGGCCATCGGCCGCCAAATCAGGGGAAAACGGAATGCGACCATGACTGTCTCCTTACACCTTTCATGTAGGAATCGTGCCGTGCTCCGGCACGACCGGCGCGGGTTGTTGCGAAGGCAACGGCGCCATGCCGCCGGCGACTATGTCACCCGCTTCGCGCACGGGTCAAACACCTGTCTCGTGCATTGAGAATCCCCCGGCCGCCGGTCTGCTTTCGCACCGACATCGAGTCAGGCACAATCGGATCCGATACACCCGCGTTCCGCTCTACTCGTCCACCAGAAAAGGGGAAGCCCCATGATGCTCGCGTTGTTGAGTCGTTCGTCGCAGTCGGAAGTGTTGCGCCGGTGCGCCCGGGGGATGGCCGTCCTGGCCGCCTGCGCGCTGCCGGCCCTGGCCGCGGTCCAGGCGGCGGAAAAGCCGGATTCGTCGTTTGTTCCCGATGTCGGCCAGGAAGGCAAGGACGTGGTGTGGGTGCCTACCCCCCAGACCCTGGTCGACAAGATGATGGACATGGCCAAGGCCGTGCCGGGCGACACCCTGATCGACCTGGGGTCGGGCGACGGGCGCCTGGTGATCAGCGCGGCCCGGCGCGGCATCAAGGCCCACGGCATCGAGTACAACCCCGAGATGGTGGAACTGGCGCGCCGCAACGCCCAAGCCGCGGGCGTGTCCGGCCGGGCCACGTTCGCGCAGGCGGATCTGTTCGAGACCGATCTTTCCCGCGCCAGCGTCATCACGCTGTTCCTGCTGCCCGCCATCAACGAGAAGCTGCGGCCGCGCCTGCTGGAACTCAAGCCCGGCACCCGCGTCGTGTCCAATACCTTTCCCATGGGCGACTGGCGGCCAGACGAGCAGGCCACGGTCACCGAACAATGCCAGACCTGGTGCTCGGCGCTGCTGTGGATCGTGCCGGCCAGGGTCGAGGGGGCCTGGAAGCTCGACGGCCGCGAATTGAAGCTGGCCCAGCAGTTCCAGCGGCTGAGCGGCACGCTGGGCGCCGCGCCCCTCGATGACGCCACCCTGCGCGGCGATGAGATCTCGTTCTCCGTGAACGGGGTGCGCTATCACGGCAAGGTGAACGGCAACACCATGCAAGGCACGCGCGCCGGAGGCTCGCCCGCCTCGTGGACCGCCGTGCGCGGCTGACGTCCGTCCCTCCCGCCTTCCAGGAGTCCGCATGACCGCGCCACTTTCCCTGAAACAGACGCCGCTCTTCGCCGAGCACCTGGCCTTGTCCGGCAGGATGATCGACTTCGGCGGCTGGTCCATGCCCGTCTCATACGGTTCGCAAATCGACGAGCACCACGCCGTCCGGCGCGGCGCGGGCATGTTCGACGTCTCGCACATGCTCAATGTGGATGTGGTGGGCAGCCAGGCGCGGCCCTACCTGCGCCACCTGCTGGCCAACGACGTCGATCGCCTGGCCGAGCCGGGCAGGGCGCTGTACGCCTGCATGCTCAATCCGCAGGCCGGGGTCGTCGACGACCTGATCGTCTACCTGCTGACGCCGGAGCACTATCGGCTCGTGGTCAATGCCGCCTCGGCCGACAAAGACCTGGTGTGGATGGCGCGCGTTGCCCAGGCCGGCGGCTACGACGTGGCGATCGAGCCGCGCCGGGAACTCGCCATGATCGCGATCCAGGGCCCCCAGGCCCGGGACCGGCTGGCGCAGGCGAGGCCGGCGCTGGGCCGCCTGGCGCGCGGTCTCGCGCCGTTCACGGCCGAAGGGGCCGAGGGCGCGCTGATCGCGCGGACCGGCTACACCGGCGAGGATGGCGTGGAAGTGGTGCTGCCCGGCGCCGAGGCGCCCGCCCTGTGGCGGGACCTGCTGGCGGCGGGCGTCGCGCCCTGCGGCCTGGGGGCGCGCGACACGCTCCGGATCGAGGCCGGCCTGAACCTGTATGGGCAGGACATGGACGAGCTGACCCAGCCGGCCGAGGCCGGACTGGCCTGGACGGTGTCCGACCACGACCCGCAGCGCGACTTCGTCGGGCGCGAGGCGCTGGCCTACGGCCTGAAATGGCAATTGCTGGGACTCAAGCTGCTGGACCGGGGCGTCATGCGCGCCCAGATGGCGGTCCACACGGCCGAGGGCGCCGGCATGGTCACCAGCGGCACCATGTCGCCCACCCTCGGCACGTCCATCGGCTTCGCCCGCGTGCCGGACAGCGTGTCGCCCGGCGACGCGGCCGAAGTGGAGATCCGCGGCCGGCGGGTGCCGGCGGTGGTCTGCCGGCTGCCTTTCGTGCGGCGCGGCAAGATCCTCGACGGCGGTTAGGGCCCATTCCCGGCCCGTGCGAGGCTCCTTCCGGCGGGAACTGGCCCTGGCCCTGATCCGCGCGCGCCGGCCGCCGCCAAGGTTCACTACAATTCTCCCAGACTCTGCCGACCCTTTATCAGGATCCACCCTCATGAACCTTCCTTCCGAACTCAAGTACGCCAAGACCCACGAGTGGATCCGCGCCGACGGCGATCTGCTGGTCGTGGGCATCACCGACCATGCGCAGGACCAACTGGGCGACCTCGTCTACGTCGGCGATGTCAAGGTGGGGGCCAGGCTCCAGGCCGGCGAGACGGCCGGCGTGGTGGAGTCGGTCAAGGCGGCTTCCGACATCTACGCCCCGGTGGCGGGCGAAATCGTGGCCTTCAACGAAGACCTCTCCGCCAGCCCCGAACAACTGAACCAGGAGCCCTACGCCGCCTGGATCTTCAAGCTCCGGCCGGACAACATGGCCGATACCGCCGGCCTGCTCGACGCGGCGGGTTACCAGGCGGCCGTCGGCGCCGAATAGCGCCACCGTCGCGGCCCGTTCCCCCGGGCCGCGGCCGGCACCCGCCCGGCGACCGGGCAGACGCCGTTCCAGCCATTCCATCGCAGGCCCCCGACAGGATACGCTCCCATGCTCAAGGCGCTTGAAGACGATGCGGCATTCATGGCCCGCCATATCGGGCCTTCCGACTCCGACCAGGCCGGGATGCTGGCCGTGGTCGGGGCCGACAGCCTGGACGACCTCGTGCGCCGCGTGGTGCCGGCCGCCATCCTCGAAACCGCTCCCCTGGACCTGCCCGGCCCGAAGGACGAGGCCGGCGTGCTGGCGCAACTCGAGGCCCTGGCCGGGCGCAACACCCTTTTCCGCAGCTACATCGGCCAGGGCTACTACGGCACGCACACGCCGCCGGTCATCCAGCGCAACATCCTGGAGAATCCCGCCTGGTACACCGCCTACACGCCCTACCAGCCCGAGATCTCCCAAGGCCGGCTGCAGGCGCTGCTGGTGTTCCAGACCATGGTGTGCGAGCTGACCGGCCTGGACATCGCCAACGCGTCGCTGCTGGACGAGGCGACGGCGGCGGCCGAGGCCATGACCCTGGCGCGGCGGAGCTCCTCCAGCGATAGCCGGGTGTTCTTCGTGTCCTCGGGCTGCCACCCGCAGACCATCGAGGTACTGCGCACCCGGGCCTCGGCGCTGGATATCGACGTCGTGGCCGGCGACGAGGCCGCCGGCGTGCCCGCGTGTTTCGGCGTCCTGCTGCAATATCCGTGCAGCACCGGCGAAGTGCGGCGCTACGCGCGGATCGCCGCCGGGGTGAAGGCGGCGGGCGGCGTGGTCGCGTGCGCGACCGACCTGCTGGCCCTGGCATTGCTCCAGCCGCCGGGCGAGTGGGGAGCGGACATCGCCATCGGCTCGTCGCAGCGCTTCGGCGTGCCGCTTGGCTACGGCGGTCCGCACGCCGCCTTCATGGCGTGTCGCGACGAGCTCAAGCGCAACCTGCCGGGACGCCTGGTGGGCGTGTCGCGCGATGCCTCGGGCCGGCCGGCGCTGCGGCTGGCGCTGCAGACGCGCGAGCAGCACATCCGCCGCGAGAAGGCCACGTCCAATATCTGCACCTCGCAGGTGCTGCTGGCCGTCATGGCCGCGATGTACGCGGTCTGGCACGGTCCCGACGGCCTCGCGCGGATGGCGGCACGCGTGCACCGCCAGGCGGTGGCGCTGCGCGATGCGCTGGCCCGTCTCGGGGTCGAGGCGAGGCACGAAGCCTTTTTCGATACGCTGCACCTGCGCACGGGCGACCATACCGCCGCCGTCGTGCGCGCGGCCGAGGCGGCGGGCATCAATCTGCGCAAGCTCGACGCGGCGCACCTGGCGGTGTCGCTGGACGAGACCGTGACCGACGCCGACCTGGCATCCCTGCTGGCGGCCTTCGCCGACGGCCGCGGCAGGGCGGGGGCGCGCGGCGCGGACGCGGGCGGCGCGGCCGGGCCCGGGGCGATTCCGCCGGACCTGGTGCGCGATACCCCCGTCCTGTCCCATCCCGTGTTCCGCTCCATCCGCTCGGAAACCGACATGCTGCGCTGGCTGAGGCGGCTGTCCGACATGGACCTCGCGCTGGATCGCACCATGATCCCGCTCGGTTCATGCACGATGAAGCTCAACGCCACGGCCGAGATGATGCCTGTCACCTGGCCCCGCTTCGCCGCGCTGCACCCGTACGCGCCGGCGTGGCAGGCCGAGGGCTACCACGAGCTGGTCGCGGGGCTGTCGCGCGCGCTGTGCGAGATCACGGGCTACGACGCCATCAGTTTCCAGCCCAATTCCGGCGCCCAGGGCGAGTATGCCGGCCTGATGGCCGTGCGCGCCTATCATGCGGCGCGCGGCGAAGCGGCGCGCGACATCTGCCTGATCCCGGCCTCGGCCCACGGCACCAACCCCGCCTCCGCCCAACTGGCGGGAATGCGGGTCGTGGTGGTGGCCTGCGACCGGCAGGGCAATGTGGACGTGGAGGACCTGCGCCGCAAGGCGGCGGAGGCGGGGCGGGGCCTGGCGGCGCTGATGGTGACCTATCCGTCCACCCATGGCGTGTTCGAGGACGCCATCGGCGAGATCTGCCGCATCGTCCACGACCACGGCGGCCAGGTCTATCTGGACGGGGCCAACATGAACGCGCTGGTCGGCCTGGTCAAGCCCGGCCGTATCGGCGCCGACGTGTCCCACCTGAACCTGCACAAGACCTTCTGCATTCCGCATGGCGGCGGCGGGCCGGGGGTGGGGCCGGTGGCGGTGCGGGCGCACCTGGCGCCCTACCTGCCCGGCGTGGTCGGCGAGGACGGCCGGCTGCCGGACGGCACGCCATGCGGGCCCGTGGCCGCCGCGCCGCTGGGGTCGGCGGGGATCCTGCCCATTCCGGCCGCCTACGTGGCGCTGATGGGCCCCGAGGGACTGCGCAGGGCGACCCAGGTCGCCATCCTGAACGCCAACTATGTGGCGCGCCGGCTGGCCGGTCACTATCCCGTCCTGTACACCGGCCGCGGCGATCATGTGGCGCACGAATGCATACTCGACCTGCGGCCCATCAAGCAGCGTTGCGGTATCGATGCCGAGGACGTGGCCAAGCGCCTGATCGACTACGGCTTCCACGCCCCGACGATGAGCTTTCCGGTGGCTGGCACGCTGATGGTGGAGCCTACCGAATCCGAGAGCCGCGCCGAGCTGGACCGCTTCATCGAGGCGATGATCGCCATACGCGTCGAGATCGCGGAAATCGAGGCGGGCGAACAGGACCGCAACGACAACCTGCTCAAGAACGCGCCGCACACCGCCGAGACGCTGCTGGCGCGGGACTGGCCGCATCCGTATGCGCGCGAGCGCGCGGCCTATCCGCTGCCGTCGCTGCGCGAGCGCAAGTATTGGCCGCCGGTGGGGCGGGTGGACAACCTGTACGGCGACCGCAACCTGGCCTGCTCGTGCCCGCCCATGAGCGACTATGCCTTGGGCGCGGGTGGGGATCCAGCGTGAACAGGCCCTGGGCCGCGGCCGGGATCAGTCCATGGCCACGTGCGGCGCGTCCTCGCCCGCGGCGCGGCGGCGCGACCGCACGACGGCCAGCAGCGGCACCACGCACAGGGTGGCGATGAACATCAGCTTGAATGCGTCGACGTAGGCGATCATCGAGGCCTGTTGCGTCACCATCTGGTTCAACGATTCCAGCGTGGAAGGCGAGCTCAGGTCGTAGTTCTGCACGAGCGCGGCATTGGCCGGATGCATATGCTCGACCAGCGAGGCATGGACGACCTGGGTGTTGCGCGTGACCTGCGCCTGGATCACCGAGATGCCTATGCTGCTGCCGATGTTGCGCATCAGGCTGAAGATGGCGGTGCCGTCGGCCCGCAGTTCGGGGGCCAGCGTGGCGAAGGTGACCGCGCTCAGGGGGACGAATACGAAGCCCAGGCCCACGCCCTGGATGACGCCCGGCCAGACGATATCGTTCTCCGAAAGGACCAGCGTATAGCCCATCATCTGGTAGAGCGCGACGGCCGATACCAGAAAGCCGGCCAGCAGCATCATGCGCACGTCCATGCGCCCGACCAGCCGTCCCGCGATCAGCATGGCCACCATGGTGCCCACGCCGCTGGGCGCGGTGACCAGGCCCGTGGTGGCCACCGGATAGCCCATCAGCGCCTCCAGCATGGGCGGCAGCAGGGCGCGCGTCGCGTACATCACCGCGCCGATCACGAAGATGAAACAGGTGCCCGTGACGAAGTTGCTGTCCTTCAGGAGTTCGTAGCGGAAGAAGGACCCCTTGCCCGCGGTGGCCGTGTGCAGCGCGAAGAAGACGAAGCTGACCAGCGCCACGGCAGCTTCGATGCGTATCTCCAGCGAGCTGAACCAGTCCAGTTGCTGGCCGCGGTCCAGCATGGCCTGCAGGGCGCCGATCGCCAGCGATAAGGTGATGAACCCGAAGAAGTCCAGCGCCTGCCGGGCCGAGGGCTTGGAACGAGGCAGGTAGGTCAGCACGCCGAACAGCGCGAAAGCGCCGATGGGCAGGTTGATCAGGAACACCCATCGCCAGTTGTAGCTGTCCGTCAGCCACCCGCCCAGCGTCGGGCCCAGTATCGGTCCCACCATCACGCCCACGCCCCAGATCGCCATGGCCTGCGGTTGCTTGTCGCGCGGATTGATGTCGAGCAGGATCGATTGGGACAGCGGCACCAGCGCGGCGCCGAACAGGCCTTGCAGCAGCCGCGCGCCGACGATCTGGGCAAGGGTCTCGGACAGGCCGCACAGCAGCGACGCCACGGTGAAGCCGCTGACCGCGACCGCCAGCAGGCGCTTGACGCCGAGCCGCGCGGCCAGCCAGCCGGTCAGCGGCGTGGCGATGGCGGCGGCCACGATGTACGAGGTCAGCACCCAGCTGATCTCGTCCTGGGAGGCGGACAGCGTGCCCTGCATGTGCGGCAGCGCGACGTTGGCGATGGTGCTGTCCAGCGTCTGCATCAGCGTGGCGAGCATGATGGACAGCGTGATCATGCGCCGGTTGAGCGGCGCGGCGGAGGTTTGCACGGTAAACGTCCGGCGGGACTGGAATGGTATGCAGGTATATCATATGCTTGCTTACATATTCCCGAACGCGCGTCGATGGGTGACAATATCGCGCGTTTCCCCTTCCGGTCTTCCCATGGCGACTCCCTACGACAAGCGCTTCGGTTTCATGGTGTCCGACATCGGCCGGCTGATGAGCACCGAGTTCGACCGCCGGGCGCGCGGGCGGCTGGCGCTCAGCCGCGCGCAGTGCCGCCTGGCCCTGTACCTGTCCTTCCTGGGGCCGATGACGCAGGCGCAACTGGCCGAGACGCTGGACGTCACGCCCATGACCGTCGCCCGCATGCTGGACCGGATGCAGGAGGGCGGCTGGGTCACGCGCATGCCGGTGCCCAACGACAGGCGGGCATTCCGTGTCGAGGCCACGGCCAAGGCCGAGTCCATGCTGGCGGAGGCGCTGAGCGTGGGCGACGAGCTGGCCGCTTTCGCGCTGCGTGGCCTGACCGAGGAAGAGCGCGGCCAGTTGATGGGATTGCTGCAACGCGTCCGCGACAACATGACCACGCCGGACGGCGGATAAGCCTTGCCGAAGCCGCGCCGTCCCGCATTCGGCGCGAAATGAGAGCGAATTGCAAAAACTCGCGCAGCGCTTAAAATGCTGCACATGCGACATTGGTACGCGTTTCTCGTATTGCTGTGCCTGCCCCTTCAATGGGCGTGGGCGGAGTCCGCCGTGTGCCAGTTCAAGGCCCACGTGGTGGCCGGCTACCAGCATGCCCGTGTCGCGTCCCACCTGCCCACGGCGGTCGCCCAGGAACTGCGCGAGATGCCACAGGCCGGCGCCGCCGCCCAGATCGACATGCCGCGCTGGGAGTTCGAGCTGGACGAGGAATTCGACATCGTCGAGCAGATTTCCGAGCCCGACTGGGGCGACGTGGCGGTGGATGGCCTGGCCTGCCGGCCGCCGGTCAACGACAATTCGTACAGCGGTGTCCCGCTGGACCCCCACGAGTTCGACCTTCCCCTGTGCGTCGCGATCGCCGCGCCCACCCTGGGCGACTCGCTGTTCGTCGCTTCGCCGCGTCCTCCCGCGCCGGCTCCGGTGTTCCGGGCCTACCGGCCGCCGTCACTGACGGCCTGATCCGCGTCACTTTCGTCTGCGGCGGCAGCTAGCCGCCGCACGCGCCTTGCCGGCGGCCCCCTGGGCCGTCGCGCGTGTTCGTCCCAACGATCATCATGAAGCCCATCACACTCGTTTTGTCAGTGTGGCTGGCGGGCATGTGTACCCACGCGGCTGCAGCGCAGCCCTACACGCTCGACCAGCTATTGTCCCTTGCCCTGCAGGGCAACAAAGGTGTCGAGGCCGCCGCCGCCGGCGTCGACGCCGCCCAGGCCGGCCTGACCACCGCCCGGGCCTATCCCAATCCCGAGGTGGAGTTCACCACGGGCCGCGTCTCGGCGCGCCAGCCCGGCACCGCCACCGGCATCGGCCAGACGTTGTCCATTACGCAGCGCATCGACCTGCCCAGCCAGCGCCAACTGCGGCGCGAACTGGCGACCGGGACGCTGAGGTCCGTCACCGCGGGGCAGGAGTTCTTCGTGGCGGGGCTCGTGGCCCAGGTCAAACGCGGGTTTTACGAGACGCTGCGGCGCGAGGCCGAGTTCGCCGCGGCCCAGGAAGACCTGGTGCTGACCCAGCAGTTGTACAACCGCGCCCAGGTCCGGGTGGACGTGGGCGATGCGCCCAAGTACGAGGCGATCCGCGTCGCGGCCGAACTGCTGAATGCGCAGAAGAACAACCAGAGCGCCCTGTTGCGCGTGAACCAGGCCAAGTCCTTCCTGCGCCAGCAGGTCGGCGGCATCCTGCCCACGGCGTTCGCCGTGGACGGCCGGCTGGGCGGGACGCCCGCCCTGGAGCCGCTGGGCAAGTTGCGGGAGGTGATGCTGGCGGGCAATCCCGAACTTACCCAGTTCCGGGCGGAGGTGCTGCGAGCCCGCACCGCGGTGGACTACGAACGTTCGCTGCGCATGCCCTCGGTGGCGCTCAAGGCCACGTCCAGCCGCGATCCCGACACGCGCGACACGCAGTTCGGCGTGGTGGTCAGCGTGCCCTTGTGGGACCGCCGCCAGGGCCCGATCGACGAGGCCGCCGCCACCGCCATGCGCGCGCGCAGCCTGCTCGAGGCGCGCGAGTTCGAACTGACCCAGCAACTGGATTCCGCCTACCAGCAGTTCCAGATCGCCGCCTCGCAGGTCGAGGCGCTGGAGTCGGGCATCGTGCGCCAGGCCGAAGCCGCGTTGAACGTGGCCGAGGCCGCTTATCGCTATGGCGAGCGGGGGATCATCGACTACATCGATGCCCAGCGCGTGCTGCGTACCGCGCGCAACGACCTGATCGCCGCCCAATTCGATCTGCAAATGGCCGCCGTGGAAATCGAGCGGCTGCTGGCCAACTCTTCCGCAGGTGACCCTTCATGATTCCGAGCCAATTCCGCACGACCTTCCACGGCATCCGCCGGGCCCGGCCGGCCGCCGGCCGATGGAGCCTCCTCGCGGCGTTCTGCCTCGTCCTGGCCGCCTGCGGCGACAAGCCCTCGACCGAGGCAGCCCCGGCCGAAGTCCTCGACCCTGGCATCGTGATCGCGGACGAGGCCATGCAGGCCCGCATCAAGATTTCCGCGATCTCGGTGGAACCGTTCAGCGACGTGCTGCGTGTCGCGGGCCGCATCGATTTCGACCGCCAGCGCATGGCCCGCATCGGCGCGCCAGTGACGGGGCGGGTAACCGACATCAACACCACGCTGGGCGCGGCGGTCAAACCCGGCGACGTGCTGGCGCGTCTGCACAGCACCGAGCTGGGCAGCGCGCAACTGGCCTACCTGAAGGCCCGGGCCCAGTCCGAGCTGCAGCAGAACGCCCGCGAGCGGGCCCGGCTGCTGTTCGCCGCCGACGTGATCGGCAAGGCCGAATTGCAGCGGCGCGAGAACGAATACGCGGTGGCCGCGGCCGAATTGCGCGCCGCTTCCGAGCAGTTGAGCGTGCTGGGCATGTCGCCGCCGGCGATCGCCCGCATGGGGCAGTCGGGCGAGATCAGCTCCTTTTCGCCGGTGGTGTCCACCCTGCGCGGATCGGTGGTGGAGTTCAAGGTATCGCCAGGACAGGTGGTGCAGCCGGCCGACGCGCTGTTCACGGTGGCCGACCTGTCGCGCGTGTGGGCCGTGGCCGAAGTGCCTGAGCAGCAGGCCGACCTGGTGGCGGCGGGGCAGACCGTCGATATCGAGGTTCCCGCGCTGGGCAACCGGAAGATCTCGGGCGAGCTGATCTTCGTCGGCCAGGTGGTCGATCCGGCCACGCGCACCGTGCCGGTCAGGACAGCCATCGACAATGCCGACGGCAGGCTCAAGCCGGCGATGCTGGCGACCATGCTGATCGCCAGCCGGCCGACCGGGCAGCTCGTGATTCCCGCATCGGCCGTGGTGCGATTCGAGAACGAAGATCTCGTCTATGTCGAGATCGAGCCGGGGCGCTTTCGCGCGACCCAGGTGCAGATGGGAGCCTCGTACAACGGCAAGCGGGTGGTCACCTCGGGCCTGAAAGCCGGCGACCGCGTCGTCGTCGAAGGCGCCTTCCACCTCAACAACCAGCGCGCTGGCGTCGATCCGGAGTAACGATCATGCTCGAGAAAATCGTCCGCGCTGCCCTGCAGCAGCGGCTGATCATCGTCGTGCTGGCGGTGGTGGCCCTGGTGGCCGGCCTGGACGCCATGCGCAAGCTGTCGGTGGATGCCTTCCCGGACGTCACCAACGTCCAGGTCCAGATCGCGACCGATGCCACCGGCCGCTCGCCGGAAGAGGTCGAGCGCTTCGTGACCGTGCCCATCGAGATCGCGATGACCGGCCTGCCAGGGCTGGAGGAGATGCGTTCGCTGAACAAGCCGGGGCTGTCGCTGATCACGCTGGTCTTCACCGATGCGACCGACGTCTATTTCGCGCGTCAACTGGTGATGGAGCGGCTGATCGAGATCGGCTCGCGCATGCCCGCCGGCGTGACACCCGTGCTCGGGCCGGTTTCCACCGGCCTGGGGGAGGTGTACCAGTACACCCTGGACCGGCCCGACGACGGCGACCGGGAACTGACGCAGAAAGAATTGACCGAGCGGCGCATCGTCCAGGACTGGGTGGTGCGGCCGCTGTTGCGCTCGATCCCGCAGGTGGCCGAGATCAATTCGCAGGGTGGCTACGTGAAGCAGTACCAGGTGCTGGTCAATCCCGACCGCATGAGCCACTACGGCATCACGCTGCAACAGGTCTATGAGGGGCTGGCGCGCAACAACGCCAATTCCGGCGGCGGCATCCTGCCGCACTACGCGGAGCAGTACCTGATACGTGGCGTGGGCCTGATCGAGAACCTGCAGGACATCGCCAACATCGTGCTGGCCGAATCCAACGGCACGCCCGTCTATGTGCGGGACGTGGCCGGGGTCAGCATGGGGCACGAGGTCCGCTACGGCGCCGTGGTCAAGAACGGCGTGACCGAGTCCGTGGGCGGCATCGTCATGATGATGCGGGGCGGGAACGCCAAGGAGGTCGTGGCGCGCATCAAGCAGCGGGTGGCCGAGATCAACGGCCAGGGCATGCTGCCCGACGGCCTGCGGATCGTGCCCTACTACGATCGCAGCGAACTGGTCGACGCCGCCCTGTGGACCGTGGCCAAGGTGCTGCTGGAGGGCGTCCTGCTGGTCGTCGTCGTCCTGTTCCTGTTCCTGGGGGATGTGCGGTCCTCGCTGATCGTCGTGGCGACACTGGTACTGACACCGCTCCTGACCTTCTTCGCGATGAACCGGCTGGGGATCTCGGCCAACCTGATGTCGCTGGGGGGGCTGGCGGTCGCCATCGGCCTGATGGTCGACGGTTCCGTGGTCGTGGTCGAGAACGCCTTCGCCCACCTGGGCCACGCCAAGGAAAACGGCGAGAGCAAGATCCGCATCATCCTCAAGGCGGTGGCCGAGGTGGCGACGCCGGTCGTGTTCGGCATCGGCATCATCATCCTGGTGTTCCTGCCGCTGATGACGCTGCAGGGCATGGAAGGCAAGATGTTCGCGCCGCTGGCCTACACCATCGCCATCGCGCTGGCGATCTCGCTGGTGCTGTCCCTGACCCTGTCGCCGGTGCTGTCGTCCTACCTGCTCAAGGGGGGCGCCGAGCACGACACGCGCATGATCGCCTTCATGAAGCGGCATTACCTGCGCATGCTGGACTGGGTGCTGCGCAATACCAGGAAGACCGTCGTGATGGCGGTACTGGCCTTCGCCGCGTCGCTGGCCATGCTGCCCCTGCTGGGTACCGCATTCATTCCCGAGATGAAGGAAGGTTCGATCGTGCCGGGCATCAACCGCGTGCCCAACATTTCGCTCGAAGAGTCGATCGAACTGGAGCGGCAGGCCATGAAGATCATCATGGGCGTGCCGGGTGTGAAGTCGGCGATTTCCGGCGTGGGCCGGGGCGAGAGCCCGGCGGATCCGCAGGCGCAGAACGAGTCCACGCCCATCGTCAGCCTCAAGCCTCAGGAAGAGTGGCCCGACGGCTGGAACCAGGACACCATCGCCGAGGAAATCCGCAAGCGCCTGCAAGTGATTCCCAGCGCGCAGGTCATCATGGCGCAGCCGATCTCCGACCGGGTCGACGAAATGGTCACCGGTGTGCGTTCGGACGTGGCCGTCAAGGTGTTCGGCGAAGACCTGGACCGGCTGCTGCAGAAGGCGCAGGAGATCGCGCGGGTGGCCGAGACGGTGCCGGGCGCGCGCGACGTGCGGGTGGACCGGGTCAGCGGCCAGCAGTACTTGTCGATCAACATCGACCGCCAGGCCATCGCCCGTTATGGCCTGAACGTGTCGGACGTGCATGACGTGATCGAAGTGGCCATCGCCGGCAAGACCGCTACCGAGATCTATGAGGGCGAGCGCAGGTTCTCGGCGGCCGTGCGCCTGCCCGAGAATTTCCGCGGCAGCGTTCAGGCCATCCGCCAGATCCTGCTGACCACGCCGCATGGCGTGCGCGTGCCGCTCGAGAGCCTGGCCGCGATCGAGGTGCGCGACGGGCCGGCGCAGATCAGCCGCGAAGGCGGCAAGCGGCGCGTGGTGGTCGCCATCAACGTGCAGGGCCGTGACCTGGGCGGGTTCGTGGCGGAGCTGCAGCAGACGGTGCGGGGCAAGGTGCAACTGCCCACCGGCTACCACCTGGAGTGGGGCGGGCAGTTCCAGAACATGGAGCGCGCGCTGGGCCATTTGTCCATCATCGTGCCCGCCACCGTGGCCGCCATCTTCTTCCTGCTGTTCCTGTTGTTCAACTCGGTGCGCTACGCGACGCTGATCATCACGGTGCTGCCGTTCGCCTCCATCGGCGGCATCATCGCGCTGTTCGTGACGGGTGAGTACCTGTCGGTGCCGGCATCGGTGGGCTTCATCGCGCTGTGGGGCATCGCCGTGTTGAACGGGGTGGTGATGGTGTCCTGCATACGCAAGCTGCGGATGGAAGGCATGCCGCTGGCCGAGGCGGTGGTGGAAGGGGCGACCATGCGGTTCCGGCCGGTCATGATGACGGCGACCGTGGCCATGCTGGGCCTGGTTCCCTTCCTGTTCGCGACCGGACCGGGATCGGAGGTCCAGCGGCCGCTGGCGGTGGTGGTGATCGGCGGGCTGATCTCTTGCACGCTGCTCACGCTGCTGGTGCTGCCCACGCTGTATCGCTGGTTCGACGAGGAGTCGCCCGAGGCATAGGCGAAGAATCCCCAGCCGCCGAGGCGGCTGGACGGCAACGCAAGGAGAAAGCGAATGAAGGAAATCAAGGCGATCATACGGCCGGTGCGCCTGGACGACGTGCGCGAGGCGCTGATGCGCACGCCGGGTTTTCCCGGCATGACCGTCACGCACGTCGAAGGGTGCAGCGCCCCGGGCCGGCACCAGCCGCAGAACCTGAAGGAAGAGCTGCTGGATTTCTCGCCCAAGGTGCGCATCGACATGGTGGTGCCGGACGAGTACGCCGACATCCTGTACGACACCCTGAAGCTGGCGGCCTCGACGGGCCACATCGGCGATGGCCTGGTCTGGATGGGCGAGGTGTCGCGGTGCGACTATCTGTGGCAGCCCGGCCAGCGGGGAGGCTGATCCGGGGCCGGCTGGCGAGTGCGGTTGGCCGGACAGGATTTCCGTTGTTTTTCTGAAATATGGCAAAACCGGCCCGCACCAGGGCCGGTTTTGCCATGTGCGCGGTCCCTGCGTAATGGCATGGATATTGCACGGTCCACCTGCCGGCCGGCTTGGAGAACGGCGGTTCATCTGGCACGAAGGAGAGAGGAAGAAAGGCGCGTGGCTTGGCGCGGTCCGCCGCATCGGTGCGGTGGCCTGCAATGACTGATGTGTCGCAAAGAAAAAACGGAGACAGACATGGACAGGTACGGACGAATCCGATGGTCGTCGTTGGCGGCGGCCGCCTTGTTGCTGGCCGCCTGTGGCGGAGGCGGCGATGGTGACGGCGGTGGCTCGACCCCGCCTCCAGGCCCGGGCGCCCAGGTGCCGGGCGTCAAGGAGCAAGTGGAAATCGTACGGGACCGCCATGGCGTGTCCCATATCTTTGCCCAGAACCAGCGCGACCTGTTCTTCGCCCAAGGCTACAACGCCGCGCGCGATCGCCTCTGGCAACTGGACCAGTGGCGGCGGCGGGGCGAGGGCAAGATGGCCGAGCAGTTCGGCGCCCGCTTCGTGCCGGCCGACCGCGCGGCGCGCAAGTTCCTGTTCCGCGGCGATACCGAAGCGGAGTTCGCCAGCTATCACCCGCAGGGCAAGGAAATCCTGACGGCTTTCTCCGATGGCATCAATGCCTACGTCGACGAGGTCAAGGCGGATCCCGCCAAGCTGCCCATCGAATTCCGCCTGACCGGCACCGAACCCGGCCGCTGGTCGCCCACGTCGTCGCTGATACGTATCTATGGCATCACGCGCAACGTCAGTACCGAGATCTCGATGGCCCGGCGCATCGCCGCCGTCGGACTGCCGGTCACGCAGGAACTGACCGACCAGCAACCGCCCAGGACCCTGCAAGTGCCGGCGGGGCTGGATGTCGGAACCCTGACCACGGCCATCCTGGCCGAGTATCAATTGGCGCGCAACGGCATGGCGTTCGAGGCGGGGGATTTCCCGCGCAGCCCGCTGTCGCCGGTCGCCCGCGAGCGCCTGGCCTCGGCCTTGTCGGCTAGCGGCGGCACGGCCGCGCGCGAGCCCGAGGAACTGCTGGCCCTCCAGCACGAAAGCAACAACTGGACGGTATCCGGGGACCGCACCGCCTCGGGCAAACCGATCCTGGCGGGGGATCCGCACCGTGCGATCAGCATGCCGTCGCTGCGCTACATGGTCCATCTGCACGCGCCGGGCTGGAACGTGATCGGCGCCGGCGAGCCCGCGCTGCCGGGCGTGTCGATGGGGCACAACGAACGCATCGCGTTCGGCCTGACCATCTTCGCCTATGGCGACGAGGAGGACCTGTACGTCTACGAGACCAACCCGGCCAATCCCGACCAGTACCGCTACAAGGGGGCGTGGCAAACCATGACGAAGGTGGAGGAGAACGTGCCCGTGCGCGGCCAGGCCGAGCAGAAGGTGACGCTCAAGTTCACGCGCCATGGTCCGGTGGTGTACGAGGATGCCGCGGCCAACAAGGCCTATGCCGTTCGCGCCGCGTATCTGGAATTCCCGGGCACGGCGGCCTACCTGGCCAGTCTGCGGCTGAACCAGGCGAACAACTGGACCGAGTTCAGCGAAGGCATGGCGCGGCATTTCACGCCGGGCGAGAACATGGTCTACGCCGACGTGGACGGCAACATCGGCTGGTTCGGCGGTTCGCTGGTGCCGATACGGCCCAACCCGGACTGGAGCGGACTGCTGCCGGTGCCGGGGGACGGGCGCTACGAATGGGCGGGATATCTGTCCGGCTCGCTGCTGCCGCGCATCCTGAATCCCCGCGAGGGCTTCTTCGCCACGGCCAACCAGTACAACGTCCCGGACGACTACGCCTACCGCGACCTGACCAATACCATGGGCTGGGCGGAAGCCTACCGCTACGACCGCATCGTCGAGGTGCTCAAGACCGCCACGCGGCACACCGTGCAGGACTCCGCCAAATTGCAGATCGACGAGTTGTCCCTGCCGGCGCGCACGCTGGTGCCCATGCTGGCCGGCCTGAACTCCGGCGACGCGGACGTGGCCGAGGCCTTGCAGCGCCTGCGTGCCTGGGACTACGTGGCCAGCGTCGATTCCGTGGCCGCCACCATCTTCGAGGTCTGGCTGCCCAAGGTCTCCACGCAGGTCTCCAATCTCATCGTGCCGGCGGCGGGGCGTTCGCTGTTCGGGACGCTGTCCAAGCCCGTGGTGTTCGCGCGGCTTGCGGCGCCTGATGCGGTGTTCGGCGCGGATCCGGTCGCGGGGCGCAACGCACTGCTGCTCGATACGCTGAAGTCGGCCATGGGCGACCTGAAGACGCGGATGGGTGGAGACGTTTCGGCATGGAAGTGGGGGTCGGTGCACCACATCAAGTTCGACCATGAACTGGCGGCCTTCCTCGATGCCGGTACGGCCAGCGGCCTGGCCACCCAGCGTTTCTCCGTCGGCGGCACCGGCGATACCGTCCACCGGGCCTCGTACCGGACGTCGGACTTCCGCGTGACCAGCGGCGCGTCCTACCGGCAGATCATCGATGTGTCCGATTGGGACAAGTCGCTCGCGATCAACGTGCCGGGGCAGTCCGCCGATCCGGACAGCCCGTACTATGACAACCTCCTGGAGGCCTGGGCCAAGGGCGAGTACTTCCCGATGGTCTATACCCGAGGCGCGATCGATGCCGTGAAGGCCGATTCGTGGACGCTGCGTCCGGTGGCGCGCTGAAGGGGGCGGCGATGCGCAAACCGATCGCGATCGCATCGGGGCTGGTGGTGCTGGCGGCGCTGCTCGCCGCCGGCAGCGCCGCGGGCAGCCGCGTCACGGTGCTGGTGCTGGATGTGCCGGACCGGCAGGCCACGCTGCTGGTCAGGCGCAGCGCGGCGCTCGGCATGGGCTGGTTGGAGTCCGAGGCTACGCTGTGCCGGCGCCAGGCGCCGGGCTCGCCCCTGCACTCGGTGATGCTGTCGCCGGAGTTCTGCCCGCTGGCCCTGGCGGCGGGCCGCGAAACCCGCGGGGAGCGCGTCCTGTTGACCTTGCCGTTCCAGGCCTGGCTGCATGGACTAGCCGGGCGGGGATCCAGCGCCGGCAGGCCTTAGGCCCGCGTCCGGTCATAGGTGACGAAGTCGTAGCCCAGGCCGTCCTCGGGCGGCTGGGGCTCGCGCGAGGATTCGCGCCATTGGCCGGGAGGCAGCGGCGGGAACCAGGCGTCGCCCGGCACGTCGGCATGCACCTCGGTGGCGATGAGGGTGTCCGCGCGATCCAGCGCGGCGGCGTATATCTGCGCCCCGCCTATCACGAACACCTGGGCGGCGTCCCCGGCCGCGGCCAGGGCCTCTTCCAGCGTGTGTACCACCGTGGCGCCCCCGGCCGCATAGGCCGGGTCGCGGGTGATGACGATGTTCTGGCGGCCGGGCAGCGGCCGGCCCAGCGATTCCCAGGTCTTGCGGCCCATGACGATGGGATGGCCGAGGGTGGTGCGCTTGAAGTGTGCCAGGTCGCCACGCAGGCGCCACGGCAGGGCATTGTCGCGTCCGATGACGCGGTTGCTGGCGTAGGCGACGATAAGGATGAGCTGGGCGGGCATGGCGGGGAAGAGTCTGGCGTATCCAGCCCGCAATCTAGCATGAACGCCGTACGGTCCCCGGAGGCGCCGGCCGGGGTGGATGGCTGTCAGGCGGCGGGATTTCTGATACAACGCATGCCTGTGGGTCCGGTTCGCGTCGCGGCCGGGCCGCATCACGACAACAATCATTCATCAACAAGGGAAGACAAGGGAATTATGGGAACGCAGATCGAATTGACCGCCTCGGACGGTGCCACCATTTCCGCCTACCGCGCCGACCCGGCCGGCAAGCCGCGCGGCGGCCTGATCGTGTGCCAGGAAATCTTCGGGGTCAACGTCCATGTCCGCGGCGTGTGCGACCGCTATGCCCAGGAAGGCTACCTGGCGATCGCCCCCGCGTTCTTCGACCGTATCGAGCCGGGCGTGGAGCTGGGCTATGAGCCCGACGACATCGCCAAGGGACGCGGATTGATGCAGAAGGCCTCCATCGACAACGCCCTGAAGGACGTTGCCGCGGCGATGGCCGTCGCGAGCGAAGCGGGCAAGGTCGGCATCGTCGGCTATTGCTGGGGCGGCACCGTGGCATGGGCCGCCGCGGGGCGCCTGGACGGCCTGTCGGCCGCCATTCCCTACTATGGCGGCGGCATCGCGGCCATCGCCAGCCAGAAGCCGCGCATCCCGACCATGGCGCATTTCGCGGAAAACGACCACTCCATCCCGATGACGGACGTCGAGAAGATCCGTGCCGCCCAGCCCGAGGTGATCATCCACACCTATGTGGCCAGCCACGGCTTCAACTGCGAGATGCGGGGTGCGTACGACAAGCCCAGCGCCGACCTGGCGCTCGCGCGCTCGCTGGAGTTCCTGCGCCAGCACGTGGGCTGACGCGAAACGTCGCCCGGCCGCATAGGGTAGGAGGAACAGTGCCTGGGCCGGAGTGGCGTTCATTTTCTTGACCCGGTCTTGTCCGGGGTGCCGGGGCCGGCGGGTGGGCGGGGCGCAAACGAAGCCGGTCCCGCTGCGCGGGACTTCCCGGTGGGGACAGGGTGGACGGGGCGGGCGCAGAACTCGGGCGGGAACAGTCCCCCGGACTGTTCCCAAGGCCGCCCTCAAACAGCTGCGCCCTTGCTTCCCCGTCCACCCT